>Ga0265299_10000018_pt1 | contig 296741 bp, 236 predicted proteins | sample AusTroGonzalo_MG_4_FD_193485 | JGI IMG/M metagenome (GOLD analysis project Ga0265299, IMG submission 193485) | Bovine rumen microbial communities from tropical cattle in Woodstock, Queensland, Australia - Gonzalo_02 | ecosystem: Host-associated > Mammals > Digestive system > Stomach > Rumen ... | reverse complement strand
TAGGGCAATACGATAACGACTCGGTACTAAGAACAGGGTTACCGTTGGATACAATGGGTGGAAAGATTACATTAAAAGAACAAGGTACCGAAAAAGAACAAACGACAAAGGCAACAATCGGTAAAGGAAAAATAATTGTTGGCGGACAAGAACAAAGTTCTGAAGACCTTTCCGATTTAAACAGGGACACAACCAACAGCCAAACAATAACCAAAGACCAAATAACAGCCGATTTAAATGCCGAACTTAATGTTGATGTTAAACTTTTAGCAAGTTTGGTTGATGCTGTTTATAACGGTGATGCAAACAAAATATCGGTAGTGAAAGATTATAACAACACAAAAAATAAGATAAAAGAAATTAAACAAAAGATTCAGGAAAAACTATTAGAAAAAAGAAAAATGGAAATAGAAAAGAATATAACGAAAATAAAGTTCAGCAAAGATAAAGAAAAACAAAAAGAAATAGAAACAAAATTGTTATTAGATGAAGAAGTACAAAAGCTACAAGCTGCAAACGAGAACAAAAAGATATTAAAAGAATATTTAAAGAAGAATAAATTAAGTAACGAAGTAACAGAAAAATTAGAAAAAATAGGAGCGACTGGCGAATATTGTTATTATATAAATGATAATGGACAACTTTTTGTAACAAAAAGCGTTAACTCAACAAACATAAATACAGAAAACGATGAATTTTTTGCATATCTATCTATTAGTCGTTCAATTTATGATATAACAACAAACGAAAAATTTTTAAGTATGGCAACATCTGAAACTTACGAAGAAATATATGCAAATACATTAACTAAAGCACAAAAGTCAATAACAGAGATATTACTTGAAACAAGTCCGCAATTAAGAAATATACGAGATGATACAAACCAAATAATAAAAGATAGTAACAATTTAATATTGGAAATGGCAAAAAGCAGTAAAGACAAAGAAACATATAAAACAGCATTAAAAGCAATAAAGGAATTACCCAACAACTTAAAAGAAACATACTATGCAACGGTAAATGCAAGCAATGTAGAAAATTTACAAACCTTAGGATATAACATCGGTGACAGGGTTTACGATTACAAAGAAAACCCTATGCTTTTTGTAAAAGATTCTGCAAGGATATTAACAAGTTATGACATGTACGAAGCAGGATTTAACAATGATAATATGTTCTATGGTTCTGCATTGGTACTTGGCGGACTTGCTTTGGATATTGCAGGGGCTCCGATTAAGGCAGGAAAAGAGGTTGTTAAGACGGCAAAGGTTACGGAGAAAGTAGCTAATGTTGGGAAAGGAACGACAAAAGCCATAGTTCCATATTATCCACCAAATAACGGAGCATTACTTGGAACTGAAAGAAGAATCATCTTACAACCTGGAACTATTGTTGATAGATATGGTCCTTTGAAAGGTAAATATTTGGCTCCAATTAACACTCCTTTAGAAATGAGAGCTTTACCATATGATACAGATTTATCACAATATAGAAAATTTATTATAATTAAACCAATAGAAGTAGAAGCTTCTATTACTGCACCAGCATTTGGGAAAATAGGATTAGGAACACAATACAAAACAGATTATAATATAGATATACTTTTAAAAAGAGGAATAATAGATATTTTGGAGAAGAAATAAAATGAAAATAGAAGAGTTGAAAAAGAAATTATCTGCGATGGGCGTTCCAGATAGATACTATGCTATTAATACTTCATATCTGTCAAATACTTATGTATTGCAAAAAAATTATAATAAATGGGAATTTTTTTGTACAGATGAAAGAGGTGGAAAAAATGATTATAAAACATTTAAAACAGAGGATGAAGCATGTGAGTATATGTTAGAATCTTTAAAAAGAGAAATGGAAGTTTAATTTATACTTTATATTATCCTTTTTAACAAACAATTTTAATGCAAAAACTCTTATCCACACTATTAACAATAATACTTTTTCAAACAAGCATTTTTTCTTTCCCTGTTTCTTTTCCGTCTTTGTGTTTTTCAAATACAACGACAAAGGCAACAATCGGTAAAGGGAAAATAATTGTTGGCGGGCAAGAACAAAGTTCTGAAGCCCTTTCCGATTTAAACAGGGACACAACCAACAGCCAAACAATAACCAAAGACCAAATAACAGCCGATTTAAATGCGGAACTTAATGTTGATGTTAAACTTTTAGCAAGTTTGGTTGATGCTGTTTATAACGGTGATGCAAACAAAATATCGGTAGTGAAAGATTATAACAACACAAAAAATAAGATAAAAGAAATTAAACAAAAGATTCAGGAAAAACTTAAAGCAAAGAAAGAAGAAATAGTAAAACAAAGAAAACAAGATCTAAAAGACAAAATAAAAGAACAACAATTCAGTGCAAACGAAGAACAAGATAGAGCAATAAAACAAGAAATAGACAATAATGAAGAAGTACTTGAATTACAACAATCAATAGACAATTTAAAAATAGTAGAAGAATATGTAAAAGAAAATAATATTAAAGATAAAAAAGAAATAGAAAAATATAAAAGATTAGCGGTAGAAAATGTAGAAATAATAAAAGATGAACCTAGCGGTAAACTGTATATACTTACAGACCATACATATGAAACAGGAGATAAAATAATAGAAGCCGGTATAGAAAGAAAAATTTTAGAAATAACACAAGATGTATTAAACGAAACAAGAGAAGGAACAGCAAGTGATAAATTAGCCGAACAAATAAACATAGCAAAAAATGCTATAAATGAATGTATAGATAAATATACATATCAGGGAATAAGTTACGGATTAAGTCGATTTAGCAGTGATACGGACAGTTCATTGCCGATAGCACAAATAGGGTTTGATATATTAGGAATGATACCTGTCGTTGGAGTATTGGGAGATTTTGCAAGTTATAAAATAAGTGAATATTATAATGATGATGCAGGAATGTTTTTATCGGTGGTAGGAATGACGGATATATATCCTCAAGCAGTAGTAGTGGGAACAGCAGGAAGTGTAACCAAAGCAGCAAAAGATGTAGCAAAATCGGCAAAGGTAATAGAAAAACTGATAAAGACTATAAGCAAAGATGGCGGAAAAACCGCTGAACTTGCTATTAAAACGGCTAAGAAAACTGAAAAACTTACAAAAAAAGCCGATTTCTATGTAACACCGGAAGGATCTGCAATAAGCACGGCTCAAAAAGATATTGATTCTTTAGTTTCAAAATTAGATGTTTACACTCCAAAAGATAAAGCAGTATTTTATAGTGGCGGGAAAGCAAATGAACATGCCGCAAAGGAATTTGCAAAAAACAATCATTTATTAACAATAGAAAATACTTCCGGAGGATTGTGGTTAAAAGAACAACAATTATATGGAAATATTTATAGGATAGATAATGTATCTAAAACTGCAGATATGTATTGGGGAACATTATCAAAAAAATATGCAAATCAAGCTTCCGGAACGGCTCACGCTTTTGTTGAAGGTGCAGATAAAAACAGAGTTTTTTGGAAAACAGAATATCCGACAATGAAAAACAATTCGGAAGTTAATAGGATAAAATACTTAACAGAAGTTCCTGGTAAAATGCCAGGGACTGTTAATTATAAAATAATCAAAGAAGAAGGATTTAAGAAATAACAATCGGGAGATATCAAAATGAGTGATTATAAAATAACTATAGGTGGTATGGCAACATCAATAATATATACAAAAGATAACAAGAAAACATTGAGTATATATTTTGATAGATATGATCCAAAGCCAATAACATATAAAGATATAACTATGTGGGAAGCTCCCTATGAAGATGAAGAAATAACAATAGAAGAAAAAAAAGAAATACTTGAAAATATATTAAAGCAACTTAATTCTCCTTATTATAAAGAAGATAACATAATTAAGGTAGATTTTTCTCCGGAAAACAATATTGTTCATTATGGACAAATAATATCTACATTGACGTTCATATCTGATATTTTGAAAGGAAAAGAAAAGGAAATAGGTAATTGTATAATTGAAACAGTAAAAGAACATACAGAGTGGAAACAAAAAAAATTTAAAGAAACAAGCGATAGATTAAAAGAAAATTTATTAGGATTTTTTCCATATTCTTTTTTTAAATACTGCGAACTTCCAAAAGACGAATATATAAAATTTAAAGAAGAAATAAATAAAAATAAGGAAATTCAATATTTGTTAGCTGAATTTGCAAAGTGGAAAGTAAACGAAGATAAAGAAAATATAAATCAAAAGAAATTCAATTATGGTTTATATGCATTGGAAATATTGTTATGTGAAACAACAAAAGAACAAGTAAAAGAAATAACAAAAAAATATATAGAAATAGCGAAAGAGAAAAATTTATCATTTGAACCGTTTATGAAAAGAAACAGAGAATTAAACAAAATAATAAACGAGCTTCAATGATATTAAACAATTTTAATGCAAAAACTACTGTCAATTTAATTGTTTTATTTTTTAATGATTAATTTTACATTTTTATAATAAAGAGAAACATAAAGGAGTTTTTATGAAAAAGTTTGTTTTTTGTTTAGGAGCTTTTATATCTTTTGTTCTTTCATCATGCGGTGGTTCTGATGGAGGATTTATCGGTTTGGAATACTTAAGTACCGGAATTACAAATACTCCATCTCCAATATATACGATACAAATTAATCCTTCTTCAGGAAATTATTCTGTTAACAGTCCAATAACATTTACTGTTACAATAACCAAAAACGGTTCAAATTTTACATTTGATAATAGAGAAGTAATAATATCTGTATTTAAAGAAGATAGTGTCGGAGAAATATATACTTCCTTTTATGGAGGTGCGGTTCACGGAACAGGCGGTTATACCGGACAATATTATTCGGATTTGACTTTTTCTATAAAATCCGGTAGAGGAGTTTTCGGTATTACTGCAACATATAAAGGTGTTTCAACTACGGCAAAATATAATATAAATTAAGCTTTAATAATGAGAGGCAAAAATGAAAAAGTGTTTAATAGTTTTATTTTTAGTAATTATATCAACGACAAAAATATTTGCAGTGGAAATAATACCAAAAATCGGTTGGATATTTGTGCCACATATTAATAATGCTGAAGAAAATGTATCTTGGAATAGTCCTGAAGGAACTTTCAGTTACGGAGGAGATGTTTCTTTTCAGATTGGGGAAAAGCTATATTTAGGACCGGGAGTTATGTTGTCAAATTCTCATAAAATACAAAATATTAATGACTTAAAGTTTAATTTTACGAATATATATATTAGTGTAAAATTAAAATTTAATATCAAGTATAAAGACTCTACAGTAACAATATATCCATTTATTCATCTGGGTGGAAGTATATTATCTTATACCAATATGCCTGAAAAAGATGAAATTAAAGATTTTGCTGACGATAATCATACAAAAGAATTATCTATTTATTCAAGAGACTGTAAAGGGTTGCTATATTATGCACTTGGGTGCGGAATAGAGTATAAATCTGTTGTGCTGGAATTTTTGTACGGCATAAATTCGGCAGAGTATACTTATGAATGTTATTATAGAGAAATAACAACATATATAAACGGCAAGACTATAAAAGAGGATTTATATAGTAAAAGTTATGATATTACATATTCGGCATTTAGAATACAAATAGGTTATAAATTTTCATTATAATAAAATTGTGACTTTTTTAGATTTATATAGGGGTATATAGAAAAGAAGTTAAAAAATGGCAAAATTTAGGATACTTTGGTTTTGTTCTTATTTCATTTTTTCTTTGTTAGGTATGGATATTAATATAATACCTTTTGTTGCCTTCGTTTACAACAAATTATGAAAAGAAACAGAGAATTAAACAAAATAATAAATGAATTACAATAATATTTAATGCAAAAACTCTTATCCACACTATTAACAATAATACTTTTTCAAACAAGCATTTTTGCTTTCCCAGTTTCTTTTGTTGCACAAATTGTAGGGCAATACGATAACGACTCGGTACTAAGAACAGGGTTACATTTAACTTATAACCCTATAAACCAATAAATTAAAATTTGTTTTACAAATTTTAATAAAATCTTCTGATATGAATTGAGATAAGAATTCCTATGGCAAATATGGATGAAAGCATACTTGAACCGCCATAAGATAAAAGCAGTAAAGGAAGTCCCGTTACAGGCATAAGCCCCATAACCATACCTAAATTTATTATTGCATAAAAAGCAAACATTGTAGCTATACCCATAGCAACAAGTGAACCGAACCGGTCTCTTGCCTGTTTGGCTACAACCAATGCTCGCCATATAAACAAGAAATAAAAAAGAATTGTAAGTTGTGCAAGAACATATCCCCCTTCTTCACCTATAACGGAAAAAATAAAATCTGTTCTTTGTTCCGGTAAAAAGCCCAACTGAGTTTGTGTTCCTTTAAAAAATTTTTTACCTGAAAATTTTCCCGAACCGATAGCAATTTTAGATTGAATAATATTGTAACCTGCACCTCTTGAATCTATTTCAGGTTTTAAAAATACTATAAGTCTTTTTCTTTGATATTCTTTTAAAGATTTGTTTACTACTATAGAAGAGAAAGAGCCGGCCAAAATTATAGATAAAAATATTACAGGGTATGCCCAACCGATAGGTATTCTTAATTTGTTTAAAAACCATTTTGCTAAAATTATAATTAGAACCAACACACCCAAAATTATAACGGCTTTGTGCCAATTTGTTGATGCGGTTACAAAAAAGTTTACCAATTTGTTGCTTTCCAAAAGTTCCGGTTGCAACTTAAAAAATGTTACAAGTAACGGAATTAAAACGGCTAACGCCCCATACAAAATAACCGCAAAAATATGTGTAAGACGAGCACCTGCAACATACAACAATATAAGTGTTATAGGAAAATAAGATAATGTTGAAGAAAAGTCCGGTTGTAACATTATAAGTAAAAAGTGTCCTAACGTGAGACATAAAGTTTTAATAAAAATTGAAAGTTTGGATATTTCGTTCCAATGTTTATCTATAAACGATGCAAGCGTTAATATTAACATTATTTTTGTTATTTCTACCGGCTGAAAAGAGAAGAAAGGTAAATCGAACCAACCTTTAGTTCCTTTATGTTGTGTTCCGAATATCAATACGGAAACCAATAAAATGCAAGATAAAATATATATAAATTTACCGAAATGTTTATAATACTGATAGTTAAACCCTGCAAGAAACAACATTCCCACTGTACCTATACTTAAAGCTATAAACTGTGTTGTTATATATTTTGTAGGATTATCAAGATTTGAACTGGCAGAATATATTGCCGTAATACCGATAAACAACAAATATAGTATCGATATATAAAAAGTTAAATCTATATGTTGAATAATTTTATAAAAAACAGATTTAGTGTTTGTCATTTTTTGTCCCGTTAATAAAATCTTCATCATATTCTTCGTTAATATTGAAATACTTTTTAAATATTTCTCTTGCTACAGGTACGGAAACACTACCGCCAAACCCACCGTTTTCAACTATAACGGCAAGTGCAAGTTTAGGGTTATCGGCAGGAGCATAAGCTACTACCCAAGCATGATCTTCACCTTGCGGATTTTCGGCCGTTCCTGTTTTTGCGGCAACTTTTAAACCCTTAAATTTTGTTCTTTTTGCCGTACCGTACTCCACTGCCGCTTCAAGCGATTTATGTAACTGTTTCCAAGTGTATGATTCAAGAGATATTTTTTCGTTTTGTTCAGGTTCGTGTTTATAAACCACGTCTTTTGTGTTTGAGTCTTTTATTTCTTCAACAAGGTACGGTTTATAAGAAATACCTTTATTTGCAACCGTTGCCATTAAATTTGCCATCTGTAACGGAGTAACCCACAATGCTCCTTGCCCTATGGAAAGAATAACGGTATCCCCTTTAAGCCACGGCATTTTCATTTTAGCTTTTTTCCATTCGGGAGTAGGTACAAAACCTTTTTTTTCCGAATAAATGTCTACACCTGTTTTTTCACCTAACCTAAACATTTTTGCATATGTATCAATAACTCTAACGCCTAAATCAAGTCCTAAAATATAAAAATAAACATTACAAGAGTATGCCATTGCAGATATCAAATTTAACTTTTTGTGACCTGTCCTTGACGAACAAACATAAAATCTGTCACCAAGTTCAAACTTTCCGGTACATTCTTCTATTGTGTACGGATCGAAATGTAAATGTTCAAGCGCCGCAACAAAAGTAACTATTTTAAAGGTTGATCCCGGCGGATACAATGCCTGAATACATCTGTTAAAAAACGGTAAATTTTTATTCTTTAAATATTTTCTGTAATCTTTTGCCGATGACACTTTATTTAAATCGTAACTCGGACAAGAAACAAACGCTTTTATTGCTCCCGTTTTTACGTCTATTGCAACGGCTGCACCTTTACCTGAAGATGAATTCTTTAATGCCTGATAAGCCGTTTTCTGTAATTCCGTATCTATGGTTAAATATAAGCTGTTACCGATAATCGGCGGTTCATAATCAAATGTTTTTTGATGTTGACCTCTTGCATTTACTTCAAAAGAAAAACCGCCGTCTTTACCTCTTAAATATTTATCGTAAGATTGTTCTATACCGCACCTGCCGATAATATCACCTACTTTAAGTTCCGTATTGTCTATATTATCAATTTCTTCCGCTCGTAATTCGTTAACATAACCTATAACATGTGCGTTCTCTACGGAATCGTAACAAAATCGTTTTGGTTCTTTTACAACGGTTATTCCCGGCAAGAAAAGTTTGTTTTCCTGTATTTTAAAAACTTCGTTAATAGTTAAATTTTCGGCAAGCTTTATTACTCTACCGTATCTCCACCCTTTTTCAATTGACGATTTAATATCTTTCTGTAAAATTTTGCTTAACTTTTCTATGCTCTCTTCGGTAGGTTCATATTGTTGTTCAAACGGATAAAAAAGTGCAACATAGTTAGTTACATTGTTTACAAGAACTTTTTCGTTAGTATCGTAAATAAGCCCCCTAAAAGCTCTTTCATGTGCGGTATTTATTCTTTGTTGTTCGGATATCTGTTTATAATAGTTACCTCTTATTATTTGCATATAAAAAAGTTTCATAGACAACACAACAAAACAAATAACAAAAAGTATTAATATAACTTTATGTTTTTCGGTAAATAAATTATATGCAAATCTGTTATCCGTACTCCAAGACATTTTTCTTCTCTAATTATATTTATCAAGGTTTCTGTACTTTATTGCTTCCGCTATATGGTTTGATTGTATTATTTCGCTACCTGCCAAATCGGCAATAGTTCTTGCAACTTTTAATATTCTATCATATGCTCTTGCCGAAAAGCCCAACTTTTCTATTGCATTATGCAACATTATTCCAGCACTTTCTTCCAATACACAATACTTTTTTATTTCTTTCGGTCCCATTTGTGCATTACAATAAATATTTTTACCTTTAAATCTTTCGTACTGTATATTTCTTGCTTTTATTACTCTTTCTTTTATTTGTTGTGAAGTTTCGTTTGTAATATTTTTATTTGAAGTTATTTCATCTATTTTGAGTGCAGGAACTTCCACCTGAATATCTATTCTGTCCATTAAAGGGCCTGATATTTTTGATCTGTATCTTTTAACCTGATACGGATTACATGTACACTCTTTATCGCTACCGTAATTTCCGCACGGGCACGGGTTCATAGAAGCAATTAACATAAACGATGCAGGAAAAGATAAAGTGTTTTTTGCTCTTGATACGGTAACAATTTTATCTTCCAAAGGTTGCCTTAAAACTTCTAAAACATCTCTTCTGAATTCGGTTAACTCATCTAAAAACAATACTCCGTTATGAGCCAAACTTACTTCGCCCGGTTTAGGATATGAGCCGCCGCCTATTAAAGCAACAGACGATGTTGTATGGTGCGGACTTCTGAAAGGTCTGTTCGTAATTAAACTTTCCCCTGCCTGAACAAGACCTGACACAGACCATATTTTTGTTGTTTCTACAGACTCTTCAAAACTCATTGAAGGAAGTATTGTAGGTATTCTTTTGGCTATCATTGTTTTACCCGAGCCCGGAGGACCGACCATAATCATGTTGTGTCCGCCGGCACAAGCAACTTCGGCAGCTCTTTTTGCAAAAAATTGGCCTTTAATATCGGAAAAATCTATTGATGTTTTTGTTGAACCGGTTTGAATAGAAATACTATCTTGTTTGTATGGTTCAACTACAATTTCTTTTTTTAAAAATTTTATTACATCTTTTAAATCGTTAAACGGATAAATTTCTATATCTTTTGCTACACATGCCTCATTTTTATTTTTTTCCGGAACTATAACTTGAGTTATGCCGAACTTGTGCAAACTTAAAACTATCGGTAAAATCCCTTTTACAGGTCTTAATTTGCCGTCAAGTGAAAGTTCACCGATAGCACAAAAGTTTTGTAATGATTTTTTTTCTATTATTCCGCTTGAAGCAAGTATTCCCAAAGATATCGGTAAATCAAATGCTCCACCTTCTTTTTTAATGTCTGCCGGTGCAAGATTTACGGTAATTTTTTTTGTAGGAAAATCGAATCCCGAATTCTTTATTGCAGAAACTACTCTATCTCTTGATTCTTTTACGGAAGTGTCCGGAAGGCCTACTATTGAAAATACGGGAAGTCCCGACGAAATATCTATTTCAACATCTATTAAACAAGCATCTATTCCCTGAACGGATGCAGAATGTAAAAATGAAATCATAAACTAATCCTAAACTAAATTTAAAGTAAAATTATATCTAAAAATATGGATAGTGTGCAAACTATACATTTATTATACATATACTTACTTTTGTATTATACAAATTTTATAAAAAAATGCAAATTTTTTTGTTTATTGGCTTATGGGGTTATGAGTTTAAATAAGCTATAATTAAAGAAAAAAGTAGGGAGAAAAAATGGAAAAAGAAAACAAAATAATCATTTATAAAACAAAAGACGGAAATTCAGAAGTAGATTTAAAACTTCATAATGAAACTTTATGGCTAAGACAAGAACAAATTGCATTATTATTTGGTATTGACAGAACTGGCATTGTAAGACATATAAACAATATATTTAAAACTAAGGAACTTGATGAAAAAAGCAATGTGCAAAAAATGCACATTCCAAATTCAGACAAGCCAGTATCTTTCTATAATTTAGATGTAATTATTTCCGTAGGTTATAGAATAAATTCTACAAAGGCAACACAATTTAGAATTTGGGCAACAAAAACATTTCTTTGCGGTACTCAAGATTCTGTGTTTCAATATTATAACCAAAATATTAAGGTCGCTATAAGTCGTTAAAATTTATTTCATAAATTTTAACTTATCTTTATCCAAATCTATCTTAATTTTATCCCCTTCCGTAAACTTCCCTGCAATAAGTTCCGTAGATAACGGATTCAACAAATAAGTTTGCAAAGCTCTTTTTAAAGGCCTTGCACCGAATGCCGGCTCATAACCTTTATCTGCAAGAAAATCTTTTGCTTTATCCGTAAGTTCTATAGATATTTTTTTATCTGCCAATCTTTTCAATATGGTTTTTAATTGAATATCTATAATTTTACCCATATCTTGTTTTTCAAGTCGTCTGAATATTATTATTTCATCTATTCTGTTCAAAAATTCCGGTTTAAAATGTAAGTGAAGTTCACTGTCTATTTTTTTCTTTATTTGTTCATAATCAAAATTTTCTTTAATCGGTTCTTTTTTCTTTTTATCTTTATCAAAGCCGATTTTGTCTTTATCGAAATTGATACTGTCTTGAATGTATTGCGAGCCGACATTAGATGTCATAATAATGACGGTATTTTTAAAATCTACCGTTCTGCCTTTACTGTCGGTAAGTCTTCCATCATCAAGTAATTGTAACATTATGTTAAACACATCCGGATGTGCCTTTTCTATTTCATCAAACAATACTACGGAATAAGGTCTTCTTCTTACAGCTTCCGTAAGTTGTCCGCCGTCTTCAAAACCTACATATCCCGGAGGTGCACCTATAAGTTTTGATACGGAATGTTTTTCCATATATTCGCTCATATCTATTCTTACAATGTTTCTTTCATCGTCAAAAAGAAAATCTGCAAGTGCCTTTGCAAGTTCGGTTTTACCTACACCTGTAGGACCTAAAAACATAAACGAGCCCATAGGTTTGTTCGGATCTGAAATTCCGGATCTTGAACGACGAACAGCATTAGCTATTGCATCTACCGCATCGTTTTGACCGATAACTCTTTCATGTAACCTTTCTTCCATTTTAAGAAGTTTTTGGGTTTCCCCTTCCATCATTTTAGATACGGGAATACCTGTCCATTTACCTACAACAGTCGCTATATCGTCTTCGTCAACTTCTTCTTTTAACATCTTTTTATCTTTTTGAAGAGTTGTAAGTTTTTTATTTTCTTTATCTAACTCGGTTTGAACTTTAGGAATTTTGCCGTAACGAATTTCTGCTACAAGGTTCAAATCACCGCTTCTTTCTGCTTTTTGTTCGTCTATTTTCAGTCCGTCTATTTCTTTTTTTAGTTTTCTTATAGAAGAAATTGTTTCTTTTTCTTTTTGCCAATGAACTTTCATTTCGTTAGACGAATTTTTTAACTTTTCAATTTCGGATTCTATAGCAGCAAGACGTTCTTTTGCTGCCGGATCGGAATCCTTTTTTACTGCCTGTTTTTCTATTTCAAGTTGTCTTATTTTTCTTTCTACCGTATCAAGTTCCACAGGCATAGAATCTATTTCCATTCTTAATTTGCTTGCCGCCTCATCTACCAAATCTATGGCTTTATCCGGTAAAAATCTGTCGGTAATATATCTTGAACTTAAAGTTGCTGCTGCTACCAATGCGGAATCTTTTATTTTTACACCGTGATGAACTTCATACTTTTCTTTTATACCTCTAAGTATGGCAATAGTATCTTCTACCGACGGTTCACCTGTATAAACGGTTTGAAATCTTCTTTCCAATGCTTTATCTTTTTCTATATATTTTCTGTATTCATCAAGTGTGGTTGCACCGATAAGTTTCAGTTCTCCTCTTGCAAGTAACGGTTTTAACATATTACCCGCATCCATAGCTCCTTCTGTTGCACCTGCACCTACAATAGTATGAATTTCATCTATAAACAAAATTATTTTACCTTGTGCCGCCTGGATTTCTTTTAAAACAGCTTTTAATCTGTCTTCAAATTCTCCTCTGAATTTTGCACCTGCTATTAAAGAGCCCAAATCAAGTTCTATAACTTTCTTATCTTTTAAAGTTTCCGGAACATCACCTGAAACTATTCTTTGTGCAAGTCCTTCAACAATAGCCGTTTTACCTACTCCCGGTTCACCTATCAATACAGGATTATTTTTTGTTCTTCTGGACAACACCTGAATACTTCTTCTGATTTCTTCGTCTCTTCCGATAACGGGATCAAGTTTTCCTTTTTTTGCAAGTGCGGTTAAATCTTTACCGTACTTTTCCAATGCCTGATACTTATCTTCGGGGTTTTGGTCGGTAACTCTGTTGGAACCTCTTATTTCCACCAAAGCTTTTAACACTTTATCTTGTGTTATTCCATACTTATTTAAAATCTTTGTTACTTCCAAATTAGGAAAACTTATAATAGAAAGAAATATGTGTTCTGTAGAAACATACTCATCTTTCAAATCTTTAGCTATTTTTTCCGAAACGGTTAAGATTTTGTTCAAATCACTTGATAAGTAAGGTGTTGCGCCTTGAACTTTCGGTTTTGCCTCTATAACTTTTAAAACATCGTTTTCTATTAACGGTTTTAAGTTTTGTTCAACTGCAGACAGCTTACTTATAATGGTACCTACAATACCTTGTTCCTGCTTTAATAAAGCATACAAAAGATGTTCTGCGGATATTTCCTGGTTACCATACTGTACGGCAATATCCTGCGTGTCCGCAAGTGCCTCTTGCGATTTTATAGTAAATTTTGATATATTCATTTTGTGTACCTCCTTTATGCTAACTATTTTTAATTAGCACTCTTTGTATCTGAGTGCTAATATAACACATATTTATATGTTTGTCAAGTGTTTTATTTTTTGGAGGTTTTATGAAAAAAATAGTAAGTATAGTATTTTGTTTTTTATTCATAACATCTTTTGCTTTTGCTCAAAGAAAACCGGGGCTTACCGGAAGATTCGTTCCTCCCGATAACAACACTTTACTTTTTTGCGGACAAAACAATACCGATAGCGAAGAATTCGTAAAGATAAACAAAAAAGTTCCTGCAGGGTTTATGATTTATACATCTTTACAAAATTTGGAAGGATTAAATGAAGATGTTGAATACGGAACAGGTAAAATGTCTGCCAATTTTATATTAACAAATTATAAAAAGGCCGCTCTTCAAATAGGATTATTTTTGGTCGGTTCTTTAGATTCCGTAATTGACGGTTCGTTAGACGATAATATAAAAAAATTAGGTGAATGGATAACAAAAACAAATGTTCCCGTCTTTTTAAGAATAGGTTACGAATTCGATCTTCCCGAAAACTATTACGAGCCGGATCTTTATAAACAAGCTTTCAGATATATCGTAGAAAAACTTGACGCACAAAAAGTAAAAAATGTTGCTTATGTTTGGCATTCATATGCAACATATAATATAAGGAAAATAGATCAATGGTATCCCGGTGACGAATATGTTGATTGGGTTGCAATATCGTATTTTGCAAATCCGCAATGGTTTCCTATGGTACAATTTGCAAAAGAGCACAACAAACCTTTAATGATTGCGGAATGTTCTCCTGCATTAGGTACAAATGCAACCGAAGCGGACAAAATAAAATGGTACAGAATATTATTTAAATTCATACAAAGTAAAAATGTTAAAGCATTATGTTATATTAACGCAAACTGGGACGAACAACCTATGTTTGAACAGTATGCGTGGGGTAACGGAAAATTGGATATTTCCGACAACATAACAAACTTTTGGCTTGAAAATATAAGTAACGAAAGATTTGTTAATTCGGATAAACTGTATAAAGTAATAAAAAAATAAATATTCAATTTACCCGATAAAAAAAATTTGTTATAATTTCGGTTATGAAAATACAATATTATTTATTAGCATTGGTATTTTTAGCAGCAGGTTGCACAACCGTTCCTATGACGGGAAGATATCAACTTATTTTAAGCGATGAAGCATCGGAAAATGCCGCAGGTGCAACAAGTTACGGTCAATATTTAAAAGAATCTAAAATATCTACGGATAAAACAAACACGGCTCTTGTAAAAAAAGTCGGGCAAAAAATAGCTTCCGTTTCCGGTTGTGATTACGATTGGGAATTTAATTTGTTGGAAAGCGATGAAGCTAACGCCTGGTGCTTATCCGGCGGAAAAGTGGCAGTATATACGGGAATTTTGCCTTACACTCAAACCGAAGCCGGTCTTGCAACGGTAATGTCACACGAAATTGCCCATGCAATAGCAAGACACGGTGCCGAAAGATCCGCACAAAACGATTTACTTCAGTACGGACTTGCTATAGGAAGTGCAACACTTTCAAACAACCCGAACAAAGAATTAATAATGTTGGGGGTAAATGTTGCCGGAAACATAGGAATTATTTTACCTTATAGCAGAAAACATGAATCGGAAGCGGATTATATCGGCCTTCTTTTAATGGCAAAAGCAGGATATGACCCTAACGAAGCATTAAAGTTTTGGCAAAGAATGTCGGCTGCAAGCGGCGGTTCACAAGGCGGATTATCCGATTTCTTATCAACACACCCTTCGGATGAAAAAAGAATAAAAGATTTACAAAAACATTTACCCGAAGCCCTACAATATTATAATAAATCAAAATAAAACTTCATAAAAGCTTAATTTTTTTAGAAAAACATAAAAAAGTTATACAAATCTAAATTCATTGACTTAAAAATTCTAAATAGATAAAATTTTATCCATAACTAATCAACACGAGTAAAAAACAACTAAAATAAACAGATTTTTTAATATTCATGAAAACAAAAAAAGACTCATATAAGAAAAAAGAGGTTTCGGAAGCCACTTTAAGAAGGTTTCCTTTTTATCATCATTATTTAAAACAATTGGAAAATGATGGTGTTAAAGAAATTTCTTCGGCACAAATAGCAAAGTTCCTTGGATTTAATACTATACAAGTAAGAAAAGATATTGAAACTACAAATATAGAAGGTAAACCAAAAAGAGGTTATAACCTTAAAAAACTGATATCCGCTATAGAAAAATTTTTAGGTTTTTATACTAAAAATGAAGCGGTTTTGATTGGTGCCGGACATTTAGGGTATGCTCTTTTAGGATATCACGGATTTAAAGAGTACGGAGTAGATATAATTGCGGCTTTTGACAATAATCCGGATAGAGTTAACAAATTTATAAATTATAAAAAAGTTTTCAGTATAGATCGGCTTGAAGAAATAATAAGCAGAATGCAAATAAAAATAGGTATTTTGACTGTTCCCGTATCGGTTGCACAAGAATTGGCGGACAGAATGGTAAAAGTAGGTATAAAAGCTATTTGGAATTTTGCACCCGTAAAGATAAAAGTACCGAAAGATGTTGTTGTTCAACATGAAAACTTGGCTTCAAGTTTGGCGGTATTATCTCAAAAGATAAAGAAGTTAAAATAGAATATTTGGTTGTTATTATAACATAGGAGAAAAATTAAAAATGGAAAATCAAGGGAAATTTGACAAAGTTTGCCAAATTCTTGACGAAAATGGCAGAGATAAAGCAAGATTAATCCCAATTTTGCAAGCAGTACAGGAAGTATACAATTACCTTCCCGAAGAAATTTTAACGTTCATAGCATCGGCATTAGACATTTCCCCTGCAAGAGTTTACGGTGTTGCCACATTTTTTGCTCATTTTACTTTGAAAGCTAAAGGTAAACACATTATTAAAGTATGCGACGGAACAGCTTGCCATGTAAAAAGATCTACTACAATCATTGATGCAATAAGAGCAAAACTTAACCTTACCGCAGAAGAAAACACAACAAAAGATATGTTGTTTACTTTAGAAACAGTATCTTGTTTAGGTGCTTGCGGACTTGCTCCTGCAATGGTTATAGATAACGAAGTTTACGGTCAGGTTACACCTGAAAAAGTAACAAAAATTATTGACGATATGATTAAACAGGAGGAAAAATAATGTCTGTAGATTTAGATAAAATTTCCGCTAAAGTACAAAAAGCATTTAAACAGATTTCAAAAAGAATAATAATCTGTGCAGGAACAGGTTGTGTAGCAAACGGTTCTTTAAAAGTTTATGCCGAATTTTTAAGATTGGCAAAAGAATTAAATGTTGAACTTTGTATAGAGTTAAATGATGAAAGCAAAGGCACGCTTGTTTCAAAAAGCGGTTGTCAGGGTTTTTGTCAAATGGGACCTTTGGTTTCCGTTATGAAAGGTGAAGATGATATTCTTTATACAAAAGTTAAAGTTGAAGATGTAAAAGAAATAATTGAAAAAAGTATTATTAAAGATGAAGTTGTTGAAAGATTATGCTACAAGATTAACGATAAATTTTATAAAGGACATTCCGAAATTCCTTTCTATGCAAAACAAAGAAGATATGTTCTTAAGAATTGCGGTTTTATAGGTGCTGAAGATATTGAAGAATATATAAGTAAAGGCGGATACGCTTCAGCTAAAAAAGCTTGTTTGGAAATGACCCCTGAACAAATTTGTAAAGAAATGTTGGATTCGGGACTCAGAGGCAGAGGCGGAGCAGGTTTCCCTACAGGTAGAAAATGGGAATTAACGAGAGTTCAACCCGGTCCTAAAAAATATGTTATATGTAACGGTGATGAAGGAGATCCCGGAGCATTTATGGACAGAAGTGTTCTTGAAGGAAATCCTCACAGTGTTATAGAAGGTATGATTATAGCTGCAAAAGCTATCGGTGCAGATGAAGGTTATGTTTATGTTAGAACGGAATATCATTTGGCCGTAGAAAGAATGAAAAATGCTATTAAAAAAGCTGAAGAAATCGGAGTATTAGGTAAAAATCTTTTCGGTTCGGATTTCAGTTTTACACTTCATGTTATGGAAGGTGCGGGAGCATTTGTATGCGGTGAAGAAACTGCATTGATAGCTTCCGTTGAAGGTAAAAGAGGTATGCCTAACCCAAAACCTCCGTTCCCGGCACAACACGGTTTATACGGAAAACCTACAGTAATTAATAACGTTGAAACTTTATCTACGGTTCCTTTAGTAATAAGAGACGGAGCAGATTTCTATAAGAAAATCGGTGTTCCTACTTCTACCGGAACAAAAACATTTGCTATAACCGGTTATGTTAAAAACACAGGTCTTATAGAAGTTCCTTTCGGAACAACATTAAGAGAAATCTTATTTGATATAGCAGGCGGAGTTACCGATGATAAAGGTAACGTTTCCGAAGATGCGTTTAAAGCTGTTCAAATCGGTGGTCCTTCCGGTGCTTGTTTAACAAGAGAACATCTCGATTTACCTTTGGATTTTGATTCGTTAAGAAAAGCAGGTGCAATGGTAGGTTCCGGCGGACTTGTTGTTATGAACAAAACAACTTGTATGGTAAATACGGCAAAATTCTTCATGCAATTTACACAAAGTGAATCTTGCGGTAAATGCGTACTTTGCAGAGAAGGAACAAAACAAATGTTGATGATGCTTGAAGATATTACCGAAGGCAGAGCAGATGAAAATACTATTCCTTTACTTGAACAATTGGCAAATGCGGTTAGAGTAGGTTCTCTTTGCGCTTTAGGTAAAACGGCACCAAACCCAGTATTATCTACTTTAAAATATTTCAGAGATGAATATGATGCACACGTTAAAGAAAAAAGATGTCCGGCAGGAGTATGTTCCAGCTTAACACAAATTACAATTGATCAAACAAAATGTATCGGTTGTACGGCTTGTGCAAGAAAGTGTCCTGTAGGAGCTATTAAAGGTGCAGTAAAACAAAAACATTCTATAGACCAAAGTTTATGTGTAAAATGCGGTGCTTGTGTTGCAACATGTAAATTTGGCGCTGTGAAGAGAGGATAATATATGGAAAAAACATTAACTATTAACGGTAAAAAAGTTTCTTTTGATAAAGAAAAAAATCTTTTGGAAGTTATAAGAAAAGCAAATATAGAATTACCTACATTTTGTTATCATTCGGAACTTAGCACTTATGGTGCTTGCAGATTATGTTTGGTAAATGTAGAAAAAAGAGGCCTTGTTCCTGCATGTTCAACTCCTGCAGAAGACGGCATGGTTGTTATAACAAATAGTAATGAAATAAGAGAATTAAGAAAAATAATAGTTGAATTGTTACTTGCAAACCATGACAGAGAATGTACTTCTTGTCACAAAAGTGAACATTGCCAATTGCAAACACTTGCAAGAAGATTGGGAATACAAACAATAAGATACAAAAAAATAGTAAAAGATACACCTAAAGATTTCTCAACACCGTCATTGGTTAGAGATCCTAACAAATGTGTACTCTGCGGTGATTGTGTAAGATTCTGCGAAGAAATTCAAACTGTTGGAGCAATAGATTTTTCATTCAGAGGTTCACATGCAACGGTAAGTCCGAGTTTCGGAAAAAGTCTTGCATCTTCAGAATGTATTTATTGCGGTCAATGCACAAGAGTATGTCCTACCGGCGCATTAACAATAAAATCGGATGTAACAAGAGTCTGGAACGCTTTAGGTAACAAAGATAAAAAAGTTGTTGTTGCAATCGCTCCTGCAGTAAGAGCAGCAATCGGTGAAGCTTTCGGAATAGCAAAAGAGTCCGGAACAGAAGCTGCAGGTAAAATGGTAACAGCATTAAAAGCTATGGGCTTCTTTAAAGTATTTGATGTTTCTTTCACTGCGGATTTGACAATTGTTGAAGAAGCAAACGAATTTGTTGAAAGATTCACAAAAGGTGAAAAGTTACCACAATTTACATCTTGTTGTCCTGCATGGATAAAGTTTACGGAACAATATTATCCTGATATGATAAAGAACCTTTCAAGTTGTATGTCTCCTCAGGGAATGTTCGGTTCACTTGCAAAAGAAATGTTACCTAAAATGTATGGAATAAAGAGAGAAGATTTGGTAGTAGTTTCCGTTATGCCTTGTACAGCAAAGAAATTCGAAGCTACAAGACCTGAACTTGCAAAAGACGGAATTCCCGATACGGATATAGTTTTAACAACTCAAGAACTTGCAAGAATGATAGAAGAATCAGGATTATCTTTCGCAAATCTTGAACAGTCTGCATTCGATATGCCTTTAGGATTCAAGACCGGCGGCGGTGTAATATTCGGTAATTCCGGCGGTGTTGCGGAAGCTGTATTGAGAAATGTATTATCTAAAGAAAATTCTAACGATATGGACGAGTTTGCTTTCATAAGAGGTGAAGAAGGTATAAGAGAAGCTAACTTGAAAGTAGGTGACAAAGATTTAAGATTGGCAGTTGTTTACGGATTAGGTAATGCAAGAAAAGTTATAAAACAAATTAAAAACAAAGAAAAAGAATATGATTTAATAGAAGTTATGGCTTGTCCGGGAGGATGTATCGGCGGAGCAGGACAACCTGTATATGATAAACTTGAAGTAAGAAACAAGAGAACAAAATGCTTATATGAAAACGATAGCGTTCTTGAACTTCATAAACCGCAAGATAACCCTTATGTTAAACAAGTATATAAAGAAATATTGGGAGCAGTCGGCGGTAAAAAAGCTCACGAAATATTACACACTTTCCATGTAAACAGAAGAAGAATAACGGAAAAACCTTTCTTAATTCAAGCTGCAACGGATGCAAACAGTGTTAAAGTAAATGTTTGTTTCGGAACAGGTTGTATGTTAAGAGGTTCTCAAAAGATTTTAAAATCCATACTTGATTTTGTTGAAGCTAAAAAGATTACAGATAAAGTTGAAGTTAAAGCTTCTTTCTGCTTCGAAAAATGTTCAAGAGGACCTGTAGTAAGTGTTGGTACGACCGTAATAGAACAAGCTACACCTGAGAAAGTAGAAAAAGAAATAACAAAAAATTTAAAATAATTTATTTTAAATAAAAGAAAATAACCTGATACAAAAAATGTGTCAGGTTATTTTTATTTTAATATTATTTTGTATAATAAAAAAATGCTGAACATTTTAACCGGATTACCACAAAACAAAAAAGAAGACAAATTTATCTGCACTAAATTCGCAAATAGTACAGGAATAAAAATTATTTTAGGTTCATCAACAATGAAAATGTATTGCAGAGAACTTAACATAAAACCCGAAATAAAAATACTTTCCGAAAAACAAACTCCGCAATATTTTATCGACGGAATAAACATTGCAAGTGAGGGTGTTATAACCTTAAACGAATGTTATAAATTTCTTTCAAAAAAAATATCCGATAATAAAGCAGCTATTGCCGTAGCGGAAAGAATACTACAAGAAACAGAAATAAACTTTATAATAGGAACGGCAGATAACGGAGAACTTTCTTTTTATAAACAAAACAATTTATTACCGAGAACGGAAATTGTTAAAAAAATTATTGAATTGTTAAAAGACAAAAAAGTTGTAACCGAATTCGTTTAACTATTTTTGCATATAATCAATCAACTTATTATACACAAACTTTGCAAGTCGTGAATTGTTTGAAACTACATCTATTTTAGATTTATTATTTTGGTCTTCATACACGAAAAATGCAACTTCGGTAGAATCCAATGTATACTCGTATATTAAAGTAAATTTACTTGCAACAATATACATTTTTTTATCACTTTTGAAATTTGTTTGAATACCGTTTTCAAACAAGAAAAGATTGCATTTGTTGTATGCTTTTCTCGGTTCCAAATCACAATTAAAAGAGAATCTACCATCTTGTTCTTTTTCAAAGTTTGCTATGGAATATCCCGCAATTCTTTTAGGATAATCCAAAACCGCACAAGAAGACATGGAAAAAATAATTGCAAATAATAAAAAATATTTCATAGTGATAATTATACAAAAAAAATAGACAAAAAAGATTTTTGCCTATTTTTTAGCTTAGAGCTTACAGTTTATAGCTTATGGTTTATTGTACATTGCCGTTATGCGGCTGCCAACATCGCTCTATAATTTCTTGCATCGTTTTTATCTAACTGTCTTGCCATTTGTTTATCTTTATAACTGTCACCGTAAACCAATATTATTTCTATTATCGTATTTACCGCAACTTCGTCTTTCTGCATTGCTTTCTGTGTTTCTTCCATTATTTTCTTTATTACATTATCTTTGGTTCCCACAAAATTATTATCTATGTTTACCGTCTGTCTGTCCGTGTTGCCTAACTGTTGCAACAACATCTTACCTAACATTATTTCAAGTTTCTTATCTTTCAAGCCAAACTCTTTATCGGCTTGTTTCAATTCCGCTTTTGCCAATACTCTTTCTTTTATTATTTCTATATATCTTGTTTCATCTAAATTTTTGTTCTTTCTTATGGCCTTAAGTATTATTCCTATTTCGCTGTTATCTTCTATTTGTAACATTGATATCAAATCGTCTGCTGTTGCATCTTTTATTGCTTCTTTGCTTATTGCTCCCATTTCAGGTATCTTGTTATAGTCTATGTTGTATGCCAAGTTTTCTATATCTGTCTGACTTATGCTTCCAAGCCCCGTTCTTATCTTTATATTTCCTATTAAAGTATTTAATCCCTTATATGCATCTAAAATATTTTCTTTCTGCAATTTACTTGCTAACACTTTTATATCTATCATTATCGGTTTTTGCGAATTTATTAACTGTTGTTCTATATTTATCGTTGCGGTTTCTTCCCCTATCTCTTCTATTTCCGTTTCTTCTTCACTGTAATAATCATATATATATACTTTACCTTCTTTTCTTATTACCTGACCGGATATCGCATCTTCTTTTAAATTGTTTGCCGTATCACTATCATCTATATAAATTTCTATTCCGTTTTCTCTCATATTTATTATTTCTTCTTTACTCAAATTTAACTGTTCGTATTGTTCCTTGCTTATAATTTTTCTTGCTCTTCCCTGTTTAAGGGCTGTTTCCAATTTTTCGGTTTCTTTTATACTTTCCAAACCTATAAATGCTTTTTGACTGTACATAACGCCCATACTTCTTTTTATTTCCATACTTGAACTTATAAATCCGCTTACATATTCCGCACTCTTACCTTGCAATTCCTGATTTCCTATTATTGTTATTCCGTCTTCAAAACTTATTCCTTCACCGTCTTCTTGAATTACACCTTCTACTTCTACTTTTATACCTTCATACCCTTTTGCTTTTATTATTTTTTCTATCGCTTCTTTTAACATTTGGCTTTCATTTATCGCTCTGCTTACTTGGTCGCCTTCTACACCCTGTGCACCGAAAATTAATACACCCTGCTCTTTTATTCTGTATATACTGTTTCCGTTTACTTTTATTCCCGTATTATCCAAATCGTACTCTTGTTCTATCTGTTCCAAATTGTCCACTATCATTACCGGCGGAATATGAACGTTCCCGTTTTCATCCAAATACGTCTCGGTGCCGAAAATATCTATTGCTTCTTTTATTCCGCTTGCTTTTATATACTTATAATCTATAACAACATGTTTTACTATACTTGCACTTCTTACTATTTTTTCAACCAATTTCGGTACAATTTTACTTAACCGTTTTGTTTTGTTCTGCAAATTTTCGATAAAGTTTATTAATTCTATTGCTCCGTTTGCATTATCTCCATGTTCTTTTACGAAAACATATTCACCGTTTTTATCTCGTTTCATACTTAAACTGATATCGGCTTCCCGTAATGCTACCCATGTTGCAATTTTTAATGCTCCGATTCCTTGTTGCAACATTTCATTTACCGTACCGATATTTTCCGAAAGAATACTTCCTTTATTAAAACGGGATTCTCCCAAAATATCTATTTTTGCAAGATGTTGTTTGGCTTTTCGCAGCAATTTTAATGTATATAAACGAACTTCCGGAGTTTTTTCTTCCTGATAAAGTCTTTCTATTCTCGAAAAAAACAATAACATTTCATCACTTACCTTTTTGTCTTCGGAATTAAAATAAAAGTTCAAAAAGATTCCAAAATTCTCTTTATCTATTTCAACTTTGTTTTTGTCAACCATTTCCCAAATTTTATCGTACCAAGCTTGAGGATTATTATTAAATGCATTGATAAAAATTTGTTTTTGTTCTTGCCAATATTTGGAATCGTTTATAAATTGTTTTTCAACTTGAGATAATTCTTCGTTCGGGAACAACATTTTTGCAATTACCGTTTTAAGACTCAAAGTGGTTAATATAGAAAATGCCTTTTCTCTTACGGCTTCGGTTTTTCTTTCTCTCAGTTCCAATATCGTTTCATTTACATTATCTTCATACATAACATCTTCTACCAAAAAAGATATTCTTTCATTTGTTTCTTTCTGTAAAGTTCTTATATCTTTGTGTAGCGTTTTTATTTCCGTTCGAATTCTGTTTATTTGTTCTTTGTTTGTTTCTTTTTCTTGTTCCTCTTCTTTTTCTTTCATCAGATTTCTTTTTTCCGCAATCAAATTATTTCTGTTATTAATTTTGTCTATTCTTGATAAAATAATTAATATATTTCTTATTTCTTTATTCGACTTACCGTATATTTCTTTACTTTTTGCAATTTCGGATATCAACCGTTGTATTAACCTGCTTCTTTCTTTTGTATTTTCTTTTATCTCGGATATCAAGTTCTTTACAATTTCTTTTCTGCTTTCGTTTTCTATTGTGTTAACATCAAAACCTTTTTCCATTAACATATTAAACAATATGTCGGACAGGTCCGCAGGATAATATCTTAATTGGTACGGCCTTTCCGCTTCAAAAGAAAGCTTATAAGATACCGCTTCAAAAATATCGTATAACGAAAACTTTCTGGCCAATATATCTTCCTGTTCGGAAAAAGAATAATTTTCGGTTAAACTTCTTGCACTATACCTTTTATCTTCTTTTATCGTGTAATGATGATTTTCCGCTATTTTTGAAAAAGGATACAAAGCAGAACCTTTTAATATGCACCCGCCAAGCCAAACATGACCGTTCATAACCAATCTTTCTTCCGGTGTTAAAGAGTCGGGTTTATTCAATATCCCGTTAGGAATCATATTTTTACCTATATCGTGCATTACACCGCCAATCATCAATTTATATTTTTCTTCAACACTTAATTCGGAATTCATCATTGCCTCTTTTGTTGCTCTTAAAGCATGTAAGCTGGTAGTTTCGTCTTTATACAATGTTACCAACACATCACACAATCTTTCCGTTAAGTTCAAAAATTTTTGTTCCAACTCTTTATTGTTTTTACGGATCCGTATTTGTTCTAACAAAGCATCAAGTCTTTCAAACACAACTTTATATCTGTTTATTTGGTCTATATTTGCGGCAAGATCTTCCGCTTTTATTTCTTTTATTTGTTCTTTTACTTTTGTATCTTTTATTTTTCCTTTTAAATTTTTTATTTCTTTTTTGAAAACATCCATTGCTTCATTTTTACGAATCAAAGACATAAGGTCAAAAGAGGATTTTTCGATTGCAATATCGGGATTTATTATCAATTGTTCTATGTACTTTATTTCGTTCTCGATGTCTGCCCTATCGTTATACTTATAATGATAAACTTGGGCCGTTATGGTCGCTGCAGATGTTGTAGCTACTATAACAGGCATTATCGGCATCAATACGGATAACAATATCGATATCACATACGGAACGGACAAAGCTCTTGTTGCTTTTATTATACTTGTCTGTTTTATTCTGTTTTGTTCTTTGTCGGAAAATGTTCCAAAATCCTGTTTCAACTGTTGCGAAGGAAACTTACCGAAAACTCTTAAAATCCATTTTTGTTTATTTGATAAATTTTGAGTTTTCATCCAATCTTCAATTAAATGTGCCTCTATAAATTTTCTTTGTGCAAGAACAAAAACAAACAATCCCGGTACGGAAGAAAGGAAAGAAATAACAAAAATGCTACCGACAATTCCGGTAGAAGCTAAAAACATAACGGATAAAAATGCCGTAAAAGATGCTAAAAATGCGGGGAGTGCTCTGTAAGCAAGTTCTTCCCAAATAGGAGCCGATTTGGATAAAACTTCGGAATCGGATATGGAAAGTTCAAAAACGGATTCAGAAGTTGAAGGTAACTCACCGGATTTCACATCCGATACTTCTTCGGTTGAATTTGCATTTACACCTTCTATTTTTGTTTTAACTAAATCAATGTCTGTTACTTCCTGTTTTTGTAAATCGGACAGACCTTTTTGAATTTCGGAATACATTCTCGAATAAACTTCTGCAGGAATTCCTTTTAAATCTTTACCGTTTAAATTTGAATTTTCAACATCGAAAACGACTCCGTCACTTAAAAATATTCCCGCATTAACCAATTGTTGAGATATGTTTAACAACAATTTATCCATATCGGGGAAAAATATACTTTTGCCGCCATCTTTCGGCAAAACATCCAACAAACTTTTCGCTTCTATATCTAAAACTTTGTTTAATAAAGATACTTTACTTTGAACTATTTCCTCTTCTTGCAAATTTTGTAACAATTTTTCAAGTTCCGTTAAATCAATATCTCCCAAAACCTCTTTTATTTTTTCGGGGTTGTCACCCAACAAAGATTTTAGCGCCCCGTATACAACAATTTTTTGAGCGGGAGAGTCCAAGCAAGACAAAATTTTGTATGCCAACGCCTGATGTTGAAACTCTTTACTTTGTTCTTTTATTATTCCTTTATATTGTTTTGTCGCTTTTTCTATCCCTTCAAATATCGACGGAGTTATTACAATTGTGTTTACATCTTTTGCTTGCAAAATTTCTTCCAATGCCTGACTATGAAAACCTCCGGTTATCGCAATTATAACCTCTTTTGAACTTTTTAAAATTTCTTCATCTTGCCTTAATTTTGATTGTTTCAGCAAGGCAGGTTTTTCTCCCTGCAAAAGATTGTTTACGAATATTTCGTTTCTTTTATCGTTAATTTCATAATATTTGTTTAATTCTGCAATATCGGATTCTATTTCTTTTATTCTGTCTATCGTTGCATATTTACCGTACAATTTCCTAAAAGTTTTATACCCCGAATCAAAATATTTCCAATCCGCATCGGTCAATTTATATTCCAAATAATCTTGGAAATATTTGCTGAAATCACAAACAAAAGTTATTTCGTATTCTTCATTGTTGTAAGAAAGAGCTTTTCTTATTTCGGTTATCAATTCTCTTTCTTCGTAAACCAATTCTACCGCATTTAATTCTCTGTTTATTTCGTTACTCTTTAAAAATTCACTCAAAGATTTATATTTGGCATCCAAATTTATTCCTTCTTTCTCGCACAACAAAGTTATTAACTCTACGACTTTTTGACTGTCTCTGAAATCGTCTGTTTCTTTTAACAATCTTGTAAACGTATTATAAGGCAACTTGTTCTTCAATTCGTTTATTACTATTTGCAATTGTTTTGTAACTTCTCTTACATTTATGTTTTTCGACACTTTCCTTAGTGTCATAAATCTTGAAATATTGGGATAATTTTCCAACTTTATTGCAGTTATATTGTTGTATTTGTCCGGATTTGCATTTATTTCTTTTACATACTTTATTAATTGTCTGTAAAATCTTCTTGTGTCCGTCTTGTTCAACAAATATTCTTCTATGTTATCGTTAAATCTTTTATTTCTTACATTTACATATCTTTGTTCCAAAAATTTTATTTCTCTGTTTATATTTCTGCTTAACGTTTTATATTTATCTTGATTTTCAATTATGGAAGATAATCTTTTTATGTTAGCTTGATGTAATTTTTCTTCATCGATTCCTTTTAATTTTACGTCTTCGTTGTTACTCGTTAATTTATAATATTCACCGCCCGTTAACGTTCCGTCCTCAACCAGCTTTTCAATTACTTGTTTTCTGATATTTTCATCTTTTATTTGATTTAACCAACTTGTATCTATGTCCCCGTATCCGCCTTCAATATATATACTTTTTAAGTTATACTTGTCTGCTATTTGTCCGATTATTTTTGATATATTTCTTTGCGTTTGAGGATGACAATGCAAATCCTGTATATTTATTACGGTAACATCGCTTTTTGCATCTTTGCTTGACGTTATTTTTCCGTATTCGTTACTTATGCTGCTTGCTTTGTTGAACACATCTTCATATTTTTTGTTCGCATTTTCCGCCATAGGAATTGCATACAGATTTGCACCTAACGTAGATATGGCAAAACATACCGTTGTAAAAACGGCACACATTTTCATTGAATTAAATTTTTTCTTTAAAAATTTTACTGTCATATTTTTCATCCTTACAATAAAAAAAGCATATAGCAATATTACATGCTATATGCTTTTTTATACCGTTTAGAGACAGCTATCCCGTCAAATGTAAATAAAAGCCCCAAATATCGGAGCATAAATATAAAGATAACCATAAAGAAAAACAGAAATACCTTTGTATCCCTTAAAACATAACTTATGTTTGAAACAAATACAAGCAAAACAAGTTTAACAAAGTTAAAACAGTTATCTGTCTGTATTTTTCTTTCCGTTTTGTCTATATCGAAAAATATCTTGTTTGTTTGAATTGATGCCAACAAAGTTCCGACATCTTTTGCTATATTGCTACAAACGGTTGCAACTACATTCTTTGTTTGTTTCAACAAATCATATTGAACTTTTACCACTTCCGTCATTGATACTTCGTTACTTACATTAAATTGAAAAGATCTTAATAGATTTATCGCAGACAAATCTACCATTGAAAATAAAACAAAAAAAGATAGAATACATTTTAAGACGCTTTTCATACATTTTAAGTATAGCCCCTAAACAAAATATCCGCAATAAAAATAATCAAGTTTTACCAATTTTTCACAAAATATCATTTTTTTTGACAATACACTAAAATATTATGTAAAATCAATAATATTTTATAAACAGGAGTAATAAAAATGGCTATAATAAAAGCATTTAACGGTGTAAGATATTCCAAGGCAAACATTACGAACGAAATTTGTCCTCCCTATGATGTAATAAGTGCGGAAGAAAAGAAGAAATTAAAAGCAAAATCCAAATATAATATGGTTCAATTGGAACTATCGGATCCTAAAGGAAAAAGGAACAAGTATGCTCAAGCAAATGTTTTGTTCAAAGAATGGTTAGCAAAAAACGTTTTGTTGCAAGATACAAAACCTGCTCTTTATTTCTATGAACAAGCATTTGTAGACCATGGTAAAAAAATGGTAAGAAGAGGTTTTTTTGCAGCATTAAAAATAGAAAACCCTCACGGCGGAGCAGTAAAGGCACATGAAAAAACTTTATCCAAACCGAAAGCAGACAGATTAAGTTTATTGAAAGCAGTTAAAGCAAATTTAAGCCCTATTTTCTTGTTGTTCAATGATGATAAGAAAAAAATAGTTAATTTGTGCAAAAACATTTCAAAGAAAAAACCTACATCCGTTGCAACGGATAAAGAAAAAACAGCTCATAAGTTGTGGGTTATAGACGATGAAAAAATAATAAAAGAAGTGGAAAGTTCATTGAAAAGCAAAAAAACATTTATTGCGGACGGTCACCACAGATACGAAACTTCTTGGAACTATTTGCAATATATGAAAAGCAAAGATAAAAAGTTTTCCGATAAAAACGAATACGGATATGTTCTTGCATATTTGTGTCCGATGGAAGATTCCGGAATTTCTATTTGGCCTACACACAGAGTTATTGAAGAACCGAAAAATCTTGAAGCAAACATTGAAAAATATTTTAATGTTTTACCGCAAAAAGATTTTAACAAACTTCAAAAAGCAAAAGTTCAACCTATTTTGTTATTTAAAGACGGCAAATACAGAACTTTGGTTGTAAAAAACGAAACTTTGTTGAAAAAAGCCATGCCGAAAAATTGCTCGGCTTTCAGAAATTTGGGAGTAAGCATATTACATAACATATTGATACCGAAAGAACAAGTTACCGCAGACAAATATGTTTATGTTAAAGATGAAAAAGAAGCAATAGCTCTTGCTAAAAAAACGAAAAAAATTGCAATTTTGGTTCCTGCAACACCTGTAGAAGCGATAAAAGAAATTGCATTGAATAACGAAAATATGCCACAGAAATCTACTTACTTTTTCCCGAAATTGGCAAGCGGAATAATAATACATAAATCATGTTAAACATTGCAATTAACATTTGTTTATTTATTTTATTGGCGGTTTTGTTGTATATAGGTTTTTATGCAGGTATAATAAAAAGTTTTTTTGCGGTTGCCGCAGGTTTTTTCGCAATAATATTGGCGGAGAATTATCCGTATCAGTTCGGAATAAACTATTATTTTGTTTTTGCGGCGGTAGCACTTATAATTTTTTTAATAGGTCTTTTTGTATTTAGTATAGTTAAGTTTTTTTATCTGTCCATATTCGATAAATTGGCAGGTGCCTGTTTAGGCCTTTTTATATGGTTTGTGTTATCTGCAAACGTTGTAATACCCACATTTAACACTTCCGTAGAAAAGATAGAAACGAAAACAACAAGTTATATTTCAAACTTATCTAAAGAACTTTTACCGTCGTTCGGTAAATATGTTCCGACATTTGTGTTTGATAAAAAAACAAAAGTTTCACAAAATTAAATTTATTAATAAGGAGAAAAAAAATAGTGAAAAAATTAAGATTAGGTTTTCCTAAAGGAAGTTTACAAGATTCGACAATCGAATTATTTAAAAAAGCAGGTATAAGAATAAATGTTTCTTCAAGATCTTATTTCCCTACATGCAGTGATGAAGAAATAGAAGTTATGCTTGTAAGATCACAAGAAATGGCAAAATATGTTCAAGACGGTGTATTTGATGCAGGTCTTACCGGTTTTGACTGGATATGCGAAACAGGAGCAAAAGTAAAAGAAGTTTGCGAATTAAGATATGCAAAGTCAGGTTTTAGACCTGTAAGATGGGTGTTGGCCGTTCCCGAAGCATCAAAAATAAAAAGCGTTAAAGATTTACAGGGAAAAAGAATAGCAACGGAACTTTTGAACTATACAAAAAAATATTTTGCTAAAAACAAAGTTAAAGCAAACATAGAATTTTCTTGGGGTGCAACGGAAGCTAAAGCAGGTAAACTTGTAGACGCAATCGTTGAACTTACCGAAACGGGTTCTTCACTCAGAGCAAATCACTTAAGAATAGTTGAAGAAATTTTATCTTCTACAACTCGTCTTATTGCAAATAATACTGCATGGAAAGATTCTTGGAAAAGAGAAAAAATCGAAAATCTTTCAATCCTTTTACAAGGTGCATTAAATGCCGAAGGTATGGTTGGTTTAAAAATGAATATACCTTTCAAAAAGTTGCCTGAAGTTGAAAAAATATTGCCTGCATTAAGAAAACCTACAATTTCAAATTTAAGTGACGGCAATTGGATTGCCTTGGAAGTTATCATTGAAGAAAATGTAGTAAAAAAAGTTATTCCTGCACTTAAAAGAGCAGGCGCAGAAGGAATTATTGAATATCCTTTAAACAAGATTATATACTAATTTTGGTTTATCTTTTAAATTTTTACTGCGTTACAGCACGGCTCATTTACTTTTCAACAAATAAAAAAAACGGGAAGAAAATTTTCTTCCCGTTTTTTATATTATACATTGTACATTATAAATTGTCTTTATTTCTTTTCTTCTTCTTTCTTATCTTCCACTTTAGGTTTTTCTTCCGTTTTCGGAGTATCCCCTTTAGCAACTTCGTCCGCATAATTCATTTGCAAATTGGAAATTGTATCTTCCAACAATTTTTCTTCTGTTTTCGTTAAGTTACCTTTAGTTTTATCTTTCAACATTAAAAGCATATCTATTGTTACTTGTGCGGCTTTTAAATCTCTGCTTATTTTCCCGTCCATTTGGTTAGGAATTTTACCCATTTGCTGCCAACATGCAGATGCAAACATAGATATCAAACTGAATAAATGTTGATTAAGTTCCTTTGGATCCATTGATTTCTCCTTTAAAAATCGCTCTGCGATTTTGATGTATTGATGTATGGAGGTATTGATGCATGGACAACTACTTGGATTACTTCACTTTGCTCGTAATGACGACTTTTGTCATTGCGAAGGGCTTTATCCCTGTGACAATCTGGTTGTTGTTTCTATCCTTCCAGCTTTCTATACATCCATTCCTCTATTCTTCTATACCTCAATTTTTTAAAAACTTTTTAGTTTTTAAAAAATTTGTCTACAGTCTGTTGAATTCTTTTCAATACTTCTTCTTTTCCCATAACTTCCATCATGTGAAAAAGACTCGGGCCCTGTGTTCTTCCTGAAATTGCAACTCTTATAGGATGGAACACTTTACCGTTACTGAAACCTAACTCTACTGCCAAATCTCTTGCATATTTTTCAAGAGCTTCCGGCGAGAAATCTTGTTGGTTAGGCAATCTTTTTAAACATTCTTCCAACACAACTTTAGAACTGTCTTTTTTGGTTTCCGACAACAAAACTTTTGAGACTGCTACTTCATCAAAAGATAATTCTTTAAAGAAAAAATCTACAAGACCCGGAATATCTTTTAACAATTTTATTTTTTCGTGTTCCAAAGAAATAGCTTTTTTAAGCAACTCTCTGTCCCAATCTTTTATTAAATCCTGTTGATTTGTATATTCTATCCAATCTATAAACAAATCATAAATTTCCTGATCGGATTTGCTTCTGATATATTCTCCGTTCATCCACAACAATTTCGAAGGATCAAACGTTGCGGGGCTTGAATTACATCTGTCTAACGAAAAGTTTTCTATTAAACTGTTACCGAAAAATAATTGTTGGCTGTCTTCCGTTGACCATCCCAAAAGTGCCAAATAATTTATTAATGCATCTTGCAAATAACCTTCTTTTCTGTATTCGAGAACGGAAGTGTGTCCGTGTCTTTTTGAAAGTCTTGCGCCGTCGGAACCGAGTATCATAGACAAATGTGCAAATATAGGAGGTTCCCACCCCAAAGCTTTAAATATGTGTATTTGTCTCGGTGTATTGGAAATGTGGTCGTCACCTCTTATTACATGAGTCATTTCCATTAAATGGTCGTCTATTACACAAGCAAAATTGTATGTAGGAACTCCGTTAGCTTTCATTAAAACAAAATCGTCAAGCAAAGCATTTTCAAAACTTACATGACCTCTGACAACATCGTCAAACTCTATTTTGCCTTCTTTAGGCATTCTGAATCTTATAACTGCGGTTCTTCCCTGTTTTTCATATTCTTCTTGTTGCTCTTTTGTTAAGTTTGCACAATGTCCGTTATATTTCGGAGGTTGTTTTGCAAGTCTTGCCTGTTCTCTCATTTTTTCTACTTCTTCCGGTGTACAATAACATTTATATGCATAACCTTTTTCAAGCAATATATCTATATATTTTTGGTATATTCCCTGCTCTTTTCTTTTCATTTGATAATAAGGAGCATATTGCGGTAACTCGTTTCCCGGACCTTCGTCCCAATTAAGTTTTAACCATTTCATTGCATTTATGATAATACCTGTTGATGCATCCGTTGATCTTGCTTCGTCGGTATCTTCTATTCTAAGGATAAACGTTCCTTTTTCTTTTTTTGCATAAAGATAATTGAATAATGCTGTTCTTACTCCGCCTATATGTAAATCGCCTGTAGGTGAAGGTGCAAATCTTACCCTGATTCCCATTTTTTTCTCCTAAATTTAAATTGTAGTTTCAATATTATACAAAATATTATTTAAATAGTTTAATTATATGTTAAAATATTAATGTGAAACTTTTTAGCATTTAATGTGTCTAAATATTGTAAGATAACTTTATGAAGGGAGGATCTAAAATGAAAAAGATAAAACTTATAATAAGTTTATTTTTGATGTTGGCTTTACCTATAACAACTTTTGCTGCTCCACCGAAAGGACATAAACCGCCTCCGCCTCCACATCATCATGGAGATCATCATCACCACCATCATCACGATTATTATTATAGCAGCAGCAATGCAAGAGATGCGATATTTGTTTTGTTGGGTTTATCCGCAATAACGGCTGTTGCAGTTGCGGCAAGCCAATCTTCAAAAAAGAAAAAAGAAGAAAAAATAGTTGTTGAACAACAATATGAACAAGTATCTCAAGATTTGACTCTTACACAAGAACAACAAGATCAAGTAAAAAAATTGTTTGATACCAACAGAGAAAAATTAACACCTATAAGAGATGAAAAAGCATTAAAGGCAATTGCATTGGAACAAGAGAAAGAAAAAGAAAATCCTGACCAGGTATTAATAAACAAATTGGAAAACGAAATTTCGCAATTATCTATGAGCATTTTCAGAATAACTCAAGATACTAAAAAACAGTTACAAACAATACTTACTCCTGCACAATATGAAGCAATGGAAGAAATGAAACTGTAAACTGCAATTTACAATGTAAAATGTATAAAAAAAGCGGGAAGATTTTTCTTCCCGCTTTTTTGTACCTGCATTATACATTCTACATTACAAATTATAATGTTATTAATCTTCTTGTTCCAGTTGGGCTTCTTCGTATCTTTCGTTTCTTGCTGTTCTTTTCCTGTCTAAAGCATTTAATATCTTCTTTCTTAACCTTAGACTTGTAGGTGTAATTTCCACGAGTTCGTCGGGAGCAATATATTCCACCGACTGTTCCAAACTCATAACTCTGTGCGGTGTTAAAGTTAATGCTTCATCTGCAGCTTTACTTCTCATATTGGTAAGTTTTTTAGGTTTGCAGGGATTAACCACAAGATCTCTTTCTCTGGAATTTTGTCCGACTATCATACCTTCGTAAACTTCTTCACCGGGACCTACAAACATTTCTCCGCCGTCTTCCAAATTGTGTAGCGCATAAGCCGTAGTTTTTCCGGGAGCCATAGCAATAAATACTCCGTTACCTCTTAACGAAGAAATATCCGCTTTAGGCAAATATCCGTAAAAACTGTGATGCATAATTCCTGTACCTTTTGTTGCCGTTAAAAATTCGTTTTTAAATCCTATCAATGCCCTTGACGGAATAACATATTCAAGTCTTAAATGGTCTTTACCTTCACTTACCATATTTTCAAGTTGCGCACTTCTTTTACCGATAAGTTCAAACACTACACCCTGAAAATCGGAATCTATATCAAGTATAAGATATTCCATAGGTTCGCACATTTTGCCGTCAACTTCTTTAAAAATAACTTCCGGGCTTGATACTGCAAGTTCAAACCCTTCTCTTCTCATATTTTCTATAAGTACGGTTAAATGAAGTTCCCCTCTACCCGAAACTTTAAATCTGCCTTCACCTTCAAGTTCTTCAACTTTTAAACCGACATTTGTTTGAGCTTCTTTTTCAAGTCTTGCTTTTAAATGTCTTGATGTTAAAAATTTGCCTTCTCTACCTGCAAAAGGTGAATCGTTAACCAAAAAGTCCATAGATATTGTCGGTTCATCTATTGCTAACGGTTCAAGCGGTAACGGATGTTCCAATTCACAAACCGTATCACCTACTTTTAAGCCCTCAAGACCGGATATGGAAACTATATCTCCTGCCGAAGCTTGTTCAACTTCAACTTTTGCAAGTCCTAAAAACTTTTCTATCTTTACGGCTTTAGCTTGTGTTGAACCGTCTTTATTTACAAGAAGAACGGTTTGTCCTTTTTTAATTGTACCGTTCAAAATTCTTCCGATACCTACTCTGCCTAAAAAGTTGTTGTAATCTATCATTGTTATTTGCATTTGCAAATGTTTATCTATATCTGCCTGCGGGGCAGGAACATATTTTATTATACCGTCAAGTAACGGAGAAACATCCGTTCCTTTAGCATCTATCTTTGTACTTGCCCAACCTTCCCTGCCTGAAGCATAAAATATAGGGAAATCAAGTTGTCTGTCCGTTGCACCCAACTTCATAAACAATTCAAATATATCATCTATTGCTTTACTTGCATTTGCTTGCGGTTTATCCATTTTGTTTATAACAACTATAGGGTTTAAACCGAGTTCCAATGCTTTTCTTAAAACAAACCTTGTTTGCGGCATAGGCCCTTCAGCCGCATCTACCATAAGAATTGCACTATCTACCATTTTTAATACCCTTTCAACTTCACTACCGAAATCGGCATGTCCCGGAGTATCTACAATGTTTATGGTATGATCTTTATATTTTATTGAAGTACACTTTGCAAGGATAGTTATACCTCTTTCCCTTTCAATAGGATCGGAATCCAAAACGGTATCTTGAACTTCATCATCTTTAACCGTCCATTCACCGGCAACCTTTAACATTGAATCTACAATTGTCGTTTTACCATGGTCAACATGGGCTATTATTGCTACATTTCTTACATCTTCTCTTGTACTCATTTTATATATCCTTAATCAAATTATGTATTATATAATATACATTACAAGCTAATATGAAAATTTTATAATTCATTACTGTTTTGAGGTACGGATGTATGGAGGTTCTATTCCTCAAATTTTCGCTTTGCGAAAATTTAGCTAAACAACTCTATTGCTTTCTTACCAAGGGTAACATAATCAACTTTACCGTTACCCATAATAACCATTTCTTCCAAAACGTTTATCTTTTTAGGAACAAACAAATCGCTTGAACCCTGTGCTTTAAAAGCGGCACTTATTTCACTGAAAGTTGTGTTAGGTCTTGTAGTAAACAGTATTAACTGTTCGCCTTTCTTTTCATCCGGTATAGCTACAACTGCATGCTGATACTCCGGCCATAAAGCAGTTATCATTTCTTCTACGGCAGTTAAAGACACCATTTCACCAGCAATTTTAGCAAATCTCTTTGCTCTCCCCTTTATGGTTATAAAGTTATCTTTATCTACAGAAACGATATCACCGGTATCGTACCAACCGTCTTCCAACGGTTGTATTATTCCGGGCTTATCGCTCTTTATATAACCTAACATCACATTTCTGCCTTTAACTACCAACTTTTTACCGTCTTTTATTCCGGGAACTTCATCCAACCTCATTTGTATTCCCGGGAATATTCTTCCTACGGAACCTTTTTTATGGTACATTGGTGTATTTACCGAAAGAACCGGTGCGGTTTCTGTTGCTCCGTAACCTTCCAACAAACTTATACCAAAGTTGGTAAACAAACTTTTTACAGTTTCTTCTTTAACTCTTTCGGCACCAACAACAGCTATTCTTATAGAATAAAAATCGTAAGCATGAGCACTTTTACCGTACCCGCTAAAGAAAGTAGGTGTAGTAAACGTAATTGTTGAGTTCGTATCGTATATAAGTTCGGGAATAATTTTGTAATGTAACGGTGTAGGATAAAAGAAAACTTTTATACCGCTTGTTATGGGAAGCACCATTCCGCAAGTAAATCCGAACGAATGAAATATAGGTAACGCCATAAAAAATCTGTCTAAAACATCAAAGAATAAAACTGCTCTTATTTGGTTCAAATTGGCTTGTATGTTTCTATGACTTAAAGCCACTCCTTTAGGTACACCTTCCGAACCGCTTGTAAAAAGAATTATTGCAGGATCTTCTTCTACGGAAACATCGCCTTTAATTTTGTTGTAATAATATTTCGGAAAAAACGAAGCAAAAAGGCCTGTAAGTTTTTCTTGTAAAGTTATTTCTTTCTTTAAATCTTCAAGATATATTATTTGAAGGCCTTCTTCTTCCATAGTTTTTATAAGGTCGGTAAAACCGCCTTTTATAACAAACTGTTTAGAAGTATAAACCGTTTTGATTGCAGCAGTTTTACAACATGAAATCATGTTCTTTGTTCCGGTAGAAAAGTTTAACATACAAGGAACAATGTTGTATGCCTGTAAACCGAAAATCGCAACAACCGATGCCGTAGCATTCGGCATTAAAAAACCTACTTTTTCTTTTTGTTTGCTATGTTTTGTAAATTGTTTACCTAAAACAAATGTGGCAGTTAACAGCTGCCCGTAACTTATGGGTTTCCTTGAAATATCTTCTACGATTTTTCTTCTTCTTCCAACAAAATTTTTCGCTTCAATTAAAGATTCAAACAAAGTTTTCTGGTCACTCAAAGAATAGTATCTTGCATTTGTCATGATATCAAAAAGTTGTTTTGTGATTTCTTTTTTCCTTTCTTCACCTTTTAAATCTTCGGCAACATTCAGTTTTGTAGGTTTAAAAATATTTAATACAACTTTTACTCTCGGTTTTATTTTAACTTTGCTTCTGTAATATGAAAAAATCGTGTATTGTGTTCCGTCAATATATATCGGAACTATTTGAGCATTTGTTTTATCTGCAATCATTGCGGGACCGGGATAAATTTTCATCATACTGCCGGTAGCCGTAACTCTGCCTTCGGGATAAATAACGATTTTGTGTCCGTTATTTATTTCTCTTATCATGGATTTTACCGCCATAGGGTTGTTCGGCTCTATTTGAAAAAATTTTGCAATACACAATAAAGGTTTAACATACCACTTTTTTGCAACTATCGGATTAATGGTAAAGCACAACTCTTCAGGAATAAATGCCCACAACAAAAGTGCATCTATAAAAGAGTTATGGTTCACAACAAACAAAACTTTTCCCTGCAAATCTTTTATATTTTCTAACCCTTTTACCTGTACACCCAAGAAAAATTTAGATAATGCAATTACCAACTTTTTATTAAGTAAGATTTTCACTAATGTATTCATCATTTATTAAGTTCCTTAAACATTTCGTTCAACTTGGTATAATCGGTAGCACCTGTTCCGATAATAGGAATTTTTTCAACTATTATTATTTTATTAGGTAACACAAAATTCTCGATTTTCTGTTCCTGTGCTTCTTTTTCCAATTGTTCCAAAGTTGCGGTTTGGTTTGTAGTAAACAATACTATTTCTTTTTTTCTGTTATTTTGAACGGTCAAAACCGCATTTTTAGATTCTTTCCAAATGTTGGATATACTAAATTCAAGTTCCGTTAACGATACACTTTCTCCGTCAACTTTTGTAAATCTTTTGGATTTGCCTTTCATAAAAACAAATCCTTCTCTATCTATTTCAACGATATCACCCGTATCAAACCATTCTCCTTCGGTTTTCTTAGAAACAAGTTGTCTGTTTTCTATGTAACAGTTTGCTATGTTAGGACCTTTTACCAATAAGTGGCTTGAGCCGACAAAAGCCGTTGTAGATTCCAACTTACATTCTACGGACGGTAAAAGTCTTCCTACACTGTACTCTTTAAAATACATCGGAGTATTTATAGATATTGTTGAAGCTGTTTCTGTTGTTCCGTAGGCCTCAAAAATTCTTTTACCGAAATTTTCTTCCCAAATTTGTATTGTCTCTTCTTTAAGTTTTTCTATTCCCGCAATAACATATCTTATTGCATAAAAATCATAAGGATGAGCATTTTGCGCATACCCGTAAAGGAAAGTGTCCGTTCCCAACAAAACGGTAGAATCGGTATCATATACAAGTTCGGATACCATCTTATAATGTAACGGAGAATGATACTCAAACACTTTTATTCCTCTTAAAATAGGTAAAAGCGTTCCTGCAACAAGTCCCAAAGAAGAAAATATCGGCATTGCATTAAAAAAGCTGTCTAAAATACCGAAATCCATAACACTTGAAAGTTGTGCTCTTGATGCCTGTATATTTTTATGAGATAGAACAACAGCTTTACTTTTACCTTTAAATGCGGAAGTAAAAAGTACAACCGCAGGTGAAAACACATCAAACGTAGAACATATTTTTTTATAATATGTTCTCGGGAAATAAGATTTTATATATGCGGCTATTTTGTTGAATACCGTAAGACTGTCTTTAATGTCTTCCGCAAAAATAACTTCTATATTATTTTCTCTTAAAGAATCTATTAAATTTTTTAAATTTGATGCTTTTATAAATCTTTGCGAAGTATAAACTTTTGTTATACCTACATTTTTTAAGTTGTAAAGTATATTATCTATAGTGTCGGTAAAATTTATCATTGCAGGAATTCTGTTTAAGGCGGACAACGCAAAAAACACTTCTATCATAGTTTTCGTATTGGCTGCTATAATACCGACATACTCTTTGTTTTCCGTTTGTTTAATTATTTTATGTGCGAAAGCAAATACAGCTCCCAAAAATCCGCCAAGAGTTATAGGTTGCCTGTTAATATCATCTAAAATTTCTTTTCTTCTTCCTACCAAAGATAAACTGTCAATCAAAGATTCAAACAAAGTTTTATCGGAAAAATTACTCGAAAATTTCATCTCGCACATAATATCGTAAAGCTTTGTCATAGCAATATTTCTTCTTCTTGTATCGGATAACGATTGGTTCACATCTAACTTTCTCGGAGCAAGAATCGTAAGTTTAATTTTTCTCTGTCTTTTACTTTTTGTTTTTGCACCGAAATAAGAAAAATCGGAATATTGTATTCCTTCTATACATATAGGCAAAATATCGGCATTACTTTTATCTGCAATAACTGCAGGGCCCGGATAAACTTTCATAAGTCCGCCGGTGGTAGTAATTCTGCCTTCCGGGAAAATTACTACTATTCCGCCTTGCTTTATTTCATCAATTATGGATTTAACCACCATCACATTTGTATTATCTACAGGGAAATATTTTATTATTTTTAAAAACGGTTTTAGCCAAAACTTGTTTATTACATCGCTATTAATTGCAAACGAAAGTTTTTCGCCGAAAGTTACCGAAAGTATAAGACCGTCTATTAGGGAAGTATGGTTTGCAATAATTAAAGTTCCGCCTTTACACTTTTCGAAATTTTCCATACCCACAACTTCTATCTTATAAAAAATATCTATAAATCTCTTGGCTATTATTCTTAACAAATGTGCAGGTAAAAGCGTACTTATGTAGATTGCCGCACAAACATTAAACAAAGCTATCAATGTTAAAACGACAGGGAAAGCAAGTCCCATTTTTATAAACAAGAAACAAACGGAAGAGCCGGCTATCATAAACAAAATATTAACAATATTGTTGGTAGCAAAAACTCTTGCTCTTATTTTTCTGTTTGCCAAAACTTGTAACATTGTTATTAAAGGAACAATGTAAAGACCCGCAAATAATGAATATGCAAACACATCCACTATTATTCTTATACCGGAAAAAGTTGAAAGGAAACTGCTCAATGCAATATTTGTTGTCAATGCAAAATGAGCATATTTGGCGCTAAACGATAAATCCACAATAAATATCGTCATAAGAACTACCGAAACAGGAACATATTTTACCGATATTTCTTTTTTTAACAAAAAGTAAGAAATTAAGGCACCTACAAAAACTCCCGATGTAAGAAGCAGTGCCAAAAATATGTACAAATCCTGTTGCCCTTTTAACACAATTTCCGCAAAGTTCGGAATTTGGTAAACCAAAACAACACCTACAAACCAAAACCAAGATATACCTAAAATACACATATAAATATCTTTTGTATATTTTAAATAAGACATATTTTTAATTGTAGTTTTAATGAAATTTTTCGATATATCGAATTTTTGAGTGTTTGTTTTAAGTTCCGGTATGAAAAGAGATGCTATAAACCCTGCAACGGCTATTGCCAAATATACAAGAAACAACCAACTTTTATCTATGGAATATACCAAGATACCGCAAATGTTTCCCAACAACATGGAAACATATGTTCCTACCTGAACTATAGTGTTTCCTGCAACAAGCTGTTCATGTTCCAACAGTTCCGGAACGGCACTATACCTTGCGGGAGAAAACAAAGCCGAAATAGTTCCCGCCAAAAACAACACTATCAACAAAATCGTAACACTGTGCAACAAAAACCCCGCAATACCTACAAAAGCCAACACAAGTTGTGCCGTTTTTACAAGACGTATAACAATATCCTTTCTGTACTTATCCGCAATTTCTCCTGCCGTTGCAGAAAAAAGCAAAGACGGTAACATAAATACGGCTATTAAAAACGATGCGAAGAAATATCTCGTTCCCGTAGATAAAGAAGTTGCACCAAGCATTATGTATGTTGCCAAAGCTATTCTAAAAAAGTGGTCATTAAAAATACCTAAAAACTGTGACAAACAAAAAGCAAAGTATCTTTTACCGAAAAATATTTTCATTAAATTATTCATATATTTTTTAACCTAAAAATTTAATTATTGTAACTATATAATTTTATAAAAATACTATGTTTTAAATCAAGAAAAAAGCACATCTGAAAAGCACTAAAAACAAGTTCAAATTTTATATAATATTTGATTATGAAAAATAAAATTGTACTTATAAGCGATTTTGACGGAACAATCTCAAAAAAAGATTTTTTCTATATGGTAATAGATACTCTTTTAAAAGATAAGAAAGATGCTCTTGCTCCGTGGCAAGATTATCTTGACGGCAAAATAAAACATATAGATGCGCTTACGGGAATTTTTTCTCAAATACATTTAACACAACAACAGTTAGACGATTTTATTTCCACGATAGAAATAGATAATACTTTTTATGATACGGCAAAATATTGTATGGAAAAGGATATTCCTTTTTATATTTGCAGTGCCGGAACAAACTACTACATAAAAAAAAGAATTTCGGATTCTTTATTAAAATACAATATTACTCTAATTTCAAACGATGCAACATATTCCCAACAAGACGGTATGACAATAGTAGCACCGCCGGAATCTTCACCTTACTACAACCCAAATACGGGAATATCGAAATATAAAATAGTGCAAAAATTAAAAGATGACGGTTTTTTTACCATATATGCGGGCGACGGTAAACCGGACTTAAAAGCTTCAAAAATTGCGGATATTGTTTTTGCTAAAGATATGCTTTTTGAACTGTGCAAAAAAGAAAACATAAAAACAGAACCTTTCAATAATTTTAATGATATTTTAAATTATATCAGGAGCATAAATGAACAATAGAGAAATAAATATTCCGTCATTATTAAAAATCGGTAACGGTAAAATAGCAAAAATCGGTAAATATCTTATCGACAGAAACTTTACGGAAATTGCTCTTTTTTTCAGTGACGGTATAGAAAATATTGTTGCAAACAAACTCTATCCCGGACTTGAAAAATATGGTATAAAGATTGTTCATAAAGATAACATTTCCGACATCAACATAGAAACAGCAATACATACTGCTTTCAAAATTCCGTCAACAACTAAAGTGTTGTTGGGAATCGGCGGAGGTAAAGCTCTTGATTACGGAAAATATTGTGCGCACATATTAAAATTACCTTATATATCCGTTCCTACATCAGTATCTAACGACGGTTTTTGCAGTCCGAACACATCGTTGCTTGTTGCAGGCAAAAGAAAAAGCGTGAAATCCACAATTCCATACGGAGTAGTTGCCGATATTGAAGTAATAGAAACCGCACCGGAATCGTCACTTTATTCCGGTATAGGTGACACAATTTCAAAAATAACCGCATTGTGGGATTGGAAACAATCTTTTTTAAAAGGATACGAATATTTTAACGATTTTGCAGGCCTTATGGCACACAATTCATTAGATATCGTTTATCTTTGCGACAGTTTAAAACCGGAAGATCACGAATTTAAATACAGAATGGCAAACTCTCTCGTATTAAGCGGTATAGCCATGGAAATTGCGGGATCTTCAAGACCTGCAAGCGGCAGTGAACATTTAATATCTCATGCTTTGGACGTAATTCTTACAAACCATAAACAACACGGCTTACAGGTAGGAATTGCAACATATTTATGTTCTTTGTTACAAAATAACCGCCAACAACAGGTAAAAGATTTTTTACTGAAAACCGGATTTTTTAATTTTGTGGCTAAAGAACCGATAGATAAAAAAGAATTTATAAAAGCTTTGGAACTTGCACCTGCAATCAAAAAAAACTATTATACTGTTTTATCGGAACAGGATTCTTTTGATAAAGCAGTAAATTTTATTGAAAAGGATGATATATTAAAACAAATAATAAAATGAAAAAACTTTTAATTTTCTTTGTATTACTTACTTTTTGTTCGTGTTCAACTTTAAAAACAAAACCTCCTGCTGACTTTTCTTATAAGGAAGTTAAGACGGACGATTATGTTTTGGCAAGTTGGCAAAAAATAAAAGATCCGGATTCTCTTGTAAAAATTTATATTGAAGGAGACGGACATGCTTACAACTCAAACGGATATCCGTCGGACGATCCTACACCGAGAAGTTCTTTTTTAAGAAATCTTGCCTTCAACGATACTGCCGAAAATGTTGTATATTTGGCAAGACCGTGCCAATACATAAAAAATGACGACGACAATTATATCGATTGGACAACAGGCAGATTTTCACTGAAAATAGTTAACAACATGGCTCAGGCAATAAAACAAATTGCCGACGGGAAAAATGTAATTCTTATAGGATATTCCGGCGGGGCTTTACTTTGCGGAATTATAATAAACGAATACCAACAAGAACTAAAAGTCGTTAAGTGGGTAACAATTGCAGGGCTTTTAAACCACACAAGATGGACTAAACATTTCGGTTACGATTCTTTAAAAAGTTCTTTGGATTTAAACACTATTCCCAATATACCGCAAACACATTATATAGGTAAAAAAGATACCGTTGTTCCTTATTGGCTTACACTGCAATGTGTAGATGAAAACGACTGTGTAATTATTGAAAATGCAACACACAACAAAGGTTTTGAAGGAAAGATAAAAGAATAACATCAACAATTTATAATTTATAACTTATAACCAATAAAAAAAGAAGGAGACAAATCTCCTTCTTTTTTTATATTTTGTTTTTCTAAATTATTGTATTGTAAACTTAAGTTCTGTTCTTCTGTTCTTTGCTCTGCCTTCTTTTGTTTTGTTGCTTGCTATAGGTTTAGAAAACCCGAAACCCTGTATTGTTACTCTGCTGCTATCAACGCCTTTACTTATAATGTAATCCGCTACGGATTTTGCTCTTCTTTCCGACAATTTTTGGTTATACTCTTTTGCACCGACATTATCTGTATGTCCTTCAACTTTTACCGTAACATTCGGAGAATCTTTCAAGAATTTTGCCACTACATTTAATCCTGCATAATTATCTGCCGCAACTTTATCGGAATTAAATTCAAACAAGCTCTGTTTTGACAATTTTTCAAAATCTATTGTAAATTCTTTCTTCTCTTCTTTTACTGCCTGCTGTATTGCCTGTTTAATTTCTTTAACCTGTTCTGTTTCCGGTTCAGGTTCAGGTTCCGGCGCAGGTGCAGGTTCTGCTACGGGTTCAGGTTCCGGCTCAGATACAGGTGTCTGCGTCTGCTCTTTTATTTCCTCTTGTTCAAAGTCCGTTTCAGAAGGTGTTAACACAATAACCGGATCTTCTACTGACGCGCAACTTGTTATACATACGGCTACAAACAACATCATAAAAAAACTTACAAATTTCTTCATTTTATATTTTCTCCTTTGTTTGTGTTTGCGGATTGCGATAGAGACTAGAAACGTCTTGCAATGACAAGCATTTAAATATCGGTAAATATTATATAACTTTTTTATTATTATAACAAAAAAAAGGAAAGAGTTTTTTCTCTTTCCTTTTTTCTATATATACGCAACTACTTCTTATAAGTTTTTAAACTTATTTTACATCTCCGCTAACGGTTGAAGCTTCTTGCACTTCTTTTGGAACCGTAGGATCTTGTTCCATTCCGTTAATAGTAAATTTCATTTCCGTTCTTCTGTTCTTTGCTCTGCCTTCAGCTGTTTTGTTACTTGCTATAGGTTTAGAGAACCCAAAACCTTCGGTTGTTATTTTGCTGCTATCAACACCTTTATTGATAAGGTAGTTAGCTACGGATTTTGCTCTTCTTTCCGACAAATTTTGGTTATATTCTTTTGTACCGATATTATCGGTATGACCTTCTATTTTTACCGATACATTAGGTGTTTCTTTCAAGAATTCAGCTACTACGTCCAAACCTGCATAATTATCTTCTGCGATTTTGTCCGAATTAAATTCAAACAAACTTTGTTTCGATAATTTTTCAAAATCTATTGTAAATTCTTTCTTTTCTTCTTTTACGGCTTCTTGTATTGCCTGTTTAATTTCTTTAACAGGTTCCGGCTCAGGTTCAGGTTCCGGCTCAGGTTCCGGCTCAGGAACAGGAGCTACTACTGGAGCAGGGTCTGTCATTTCACAAACACATCTGTCCGGTCTTGCATATTTTGATCCGCAACTTGTTACACAAACTGCTAACAACATCATCATTATCAAACTTAATAAATTCTTCATTTTATATTTTTCCCTCCGTTATTATTTATTAAAACTTAAATTCTATACCTGCATTTACTACAAAACCGTCTCTACCGCCGAAAGTTTTGTTACCTTTCAAGTGCAATACGGTGTAACCCCAAATTTTTTCTATACCTAAACCTACATTAGCATAGTTTTTGTAGCTCATATCAGGCAAAACAAGTTCAAGGTCTTCGCTTTCTATTTTTACATCACCGCTAACATTTTCTATTACATATTTACCTTCTGCCGTAAGTATCCAGCATTTGCCTAAATTTTTAGCAAGTTTCAAGCCCGGCTCAATTGTAATATTTTGTATATCGTCAATTTTTTCTTTAAGTGTGCTTTCGTTTGATACTGTTGTTTCAAAATCGTCGGTTAAAATATATTTACCGGTAACACCAACACTCGGTTGAATTGTAAAACTTCTTCTTGCAACTTCAAAGTTATAACCTAATCTTGCTGCCAAACCTATAACTGAAGAATTGAAATCGTTAGAATCCGATGAAGTATCTGCAGTGTTTTGTATAATACCGTAATCTGCAATAGCATTAATAAAGAGTTTACCGATATACCAGTTTCCTCTTAAACCTGCATATCCGCCTGTTTGTTTTACTTTGTTACCATAATCGTCATCTTTCAATTCGCCACCGATATATGATGCAAATATTCCGTATGTTGCATCAAAGTTATCGGTATATTGTCTGTCGCAATCCAAACCTACTATTGCTCCGTAATATGTTGTTTTTATTTTTGTATATTTTTCCAAATCTACATCTTCCTGACTACCGAAAGCTTTTACCCACAATGTAGGTGCTGCTCTATCTTCAACATCACCTGCAGATGAACCTTGTTTTTGGAAGAATGTATAGTTTCCTGCATTGTTGAATATTGCATCAAAAACTTCTTCCTGAGAAATGTTTGCACCGGCTATTGCAACTTTACCTTGCAAAATGTCAGGATTGTAACTGTCTTTTACTCTTGAGAATGTTAAGATATTACCTGCTGTTGACACTTTCACATCCGAAGGAATTACTGCTCCCGATGAAACTGAAACTCCTGTTTGTTCGTTAACAGGAACACCTGTTGTTGATATATAAACATCATATCCGTATATAGGGCCAAACACTTTTCTTTGGCTTGAAGCCAAAGTTGTACTTGATTTTAAAACATCGTTTACTATTTCAACATTTGTAATATCCGTTACACTGTCTGTAGTAACATTTATTTTGTTTATAATAAGGTTTTCTATACCGGCCGTTTCAGCTTTTATATAATCGCATCCTTCTTCGGCATCTTCAAGATCTACATCTATATCCAATTTAAGAGAGTCTCCGCCCAAATAAGACATTGTTATATAGTCAGGAGTATTATTTAAAATATCCAATTCGCCTGCCCAAACCGTATGACTGCTCTCGCTGAAATAATAAGAATCCGCCAACAATTTTACTTTTGTTCTGTTTATTTCAACATTTCCGCTATAACTGCTACTATCGTCACCCAAAACCAATGTCCCGGTATATTGTTCTCCGTCTCCTATATATAACCAATTATCTGCTTCACAATCACCGCCAATTCCGCTGGAAAGTTTTACTGTTGTACCGCCTGCAGGTAAAAGATTAACAATGCTATGACCTCTAACGTCAACACTTTTGTAACCATCATAACCGCCATTATATGTCGTATCTTTTGTTGTAATAATTGTTGCCGTTGAACCGTTGGATATATAAAAAGCTTCATAGTAAGTATCTTTTATATCACAATCCTTTGCAAAAACTTCCGCATTGTCTGCATACACACCTTCACCATGTGTAGTTGACGATATTTTAACATTTTCAAGTGCCGCATATGCACCAGGATTTACACGTACTCCACCGCCACAACTATCTATCTTTATATTTTCTGCTTCTAAATATCCTACTTCTTCCGATACAATTATTCCAAAACCTCCGGTACTTTCTATTGTAGAGTTTTCCATTTCTACCGTACTTGAAGCAATAGAAACACCACTACCACCTATATCCGATATTTTCAGATTTTTTAAATCCAAATTTGCACCATATGTATAAATTGCATTATCGTTACCGCCGGTACCGTAGACTTTTTCTATAGTAGAATTTTTTATTTCACCTACGGCAGAAGAAAAATGGATACCGGAACCTGTTATACTTGATATTTTTACATTGTTCATTGTTAAACCTGCTTGTTCCACAAACAATGCACCTTTACCGAGATTTTCGAATGTAGAATTGTTTATTGCAACATCTCCCGTTTGAGATTTAATTCCATAACCTGTACTGCTTGATATCGTTACATTGTTTAAATTTAATCCGTAATTCAAATCATATACATATCTTTCATTAATGGTTATTACATTGTCACTATAGTTGGTTATTGTAGCGTCGTTAATTTCGGAAACACAATCCATACTGGTGGTATATTGCATCATTCTAAACCCGCTTTTTTCATCGCCGTCTATTTTATTATTGTTTCCGTTTATCGTTACCGCCCAAGCTAAAACATCATTATATGGACTCTGATATTGTGTAATATCGTTTTCTACATTTAAAACATCTCCTGTTTGTACAGGATCGTTACCTCTGTCTATTAACCCGTTATCACCGGAATATTCGGTAATTTCCAAGTTTCTTGCAAACACATTTGTAAATAACATTAATGTTAATACAAACACAAAACTGCCTACAACTAATTTCTTCATACCAATCTATCTCCTATTTAAATTTTATAATAATATTAAGTGTTAATTTTACATTATAATTATTAAAAAAACAACTTTTTATGCTAATTTCTGTTTATTTCCGATTCCAACTCTTTTACCTTGTTTGCTAATTTTATATTTAATTTGTCTAAATCCGAAGCAATTTTAAAGTAGGCATATGCTTGGTTTATATTGTGTTCCTGCAAACAAATTTGCCCCATAACAATATTCGCTCCCACTTTAAAGAACAATTTTGAGTTGTTATCTTGTAAAATATTTAAACAGACTTGTTTTACTTTGTCCGTTTGACCTTCTTTCATAAGTATAGGCACAATATTAAAAAAATGAATTTTACCGTTTTTTAAATTGTATGCTTTAAAAATAAATTCTTTATACTTTTCGTAATTGCCCTGTTGCAAATATATGTCTGCCAAATTGTACGGAACAAAATGGTAGTTCGGTGCATCAACATTTGCCTGTTGCCAAAAAGTTTGCCTGTTTGAAAAAGTGTTTTGAAAAGTAAAAGATACATAAAACAAATAGCCAAACAATATGATAAAAAGTATAAACATATACTTTTTTAATATATGAACTTTTAATATTAACTTTTCAACAAACATCGATAAAAATATTAACAACCCTACGGAAGAAACAAACAACCTATGAGCTAAAAACACATACTCTTTTTGAAAAAAGGTAGGTATAAGAAAAAACAAAAACCATACTGCCGAAAATAGTAACATTTTGCGATATTTAACATTTCTATAATAAAATCCGACAAAAACAAATATAAACAAACAAAAAAACGTTAAACTTTTATAGGATATTGTTTCATTAAGAAGCATTGTAGGAATTTTGTGCGGAACAAAGAAAAATAATATATAGTTACAAAGGCCAAAAACAATGTTGTTCAAATAAGTTAAGATATTAATAAAGTAACTTATTATATTCGTACTTGCAACGGAACAGTTTCTTAAAAACAAATAAACAACAATAATTATAAGTAAAGATATGTACGTATATATATGTTTTTTAACAAACTTATATTCTAAACAGTACAAAAACAACGGATACAATATAAACAAAAAGATTGCAGACTCTTTTGTGAATAAAGCCAATACAAAAAATAAAACAAATAATATTAAATCGGCTTTTTTATTAAATTGAACATAATCCGAAAGTTTAATAAAAGATAACAATATAAAAATTATCAGTAATGTATCGTTTCGGGCAGGGACCCAAACCGGCAATGTGGCACACACGGGATGAACCGCAAACAACAGAATAATAAATTTTGAAATACCGCTATTTATCTTAAACTTTAACGAAAAAACATACATTAAATATAAAGACAATATAAAAAGTATTATGTTTGTAAAATGATAAACCGTTTTATTGTAACCGAAAACAGACGTTTCCAAACAAAAAGATACCGTTAATAACGGTCTGTAATAAAATGATGTTTTTGTAAAATAGCATGATGTTAAAAAAAATTCGGGGATATTTTTTATGCTTGACAGACGAGTAATATGGTTTTCTATTAATGTATCTTCATCTAAATTTATAAAATCAAAGGTTACCGATTTTCCGTAAAGTACAAAAATTGTTATCGTCAAAACTATTAAAAAAAACAGTTTCGTTTTACAAAAAGTTTTTAATGTCGAAAAAATGTTTTGCATAAAATACAGATATTTTTAGGATAGAAAAATGTGCTACAAAAAAAACAACGGAGAGAAAGGGATTCGAACCCTTGTTACCGTCACCGATAAACAGTCTTTCCAGGACTGCGCCTTCAACCACTCGGCCATCTCTCCAAAATAATATTTGCATTATTATATAAAAGTTTTTTTAAAATAGCTATACAAAAAAATCACTTTGCGCTTTTTTGGGTTATGGGGTTATAGAGATTTCTTTACCGTTTCAACCTATAACCTTATAACCATACAAACTATTTTTTAAATCCGTCTTGTTCTGTCCAACCGCCGCCAAGAGCTTTACATATATCTATTACCGCGTTCAGTTGATCTTGTTTTGCGGAAACAAAACTCATTTCCGCATCTAACAACGATCTTTCAACATCAAGAACATCTAACAAATCCGTTAAACCGGCTTTTTCTCTTTTTAATACCAACTCATAACTTTTCTGTAAAGCCAAAGATTGTTGTTGCATTGCTTGAACAACTTTTTCACTTAGAGAATAATTATTTATAGCATCCAAAACTTCTTTAAATGCCGTTTGTATGGTTTTTTGGTATGAAGATAATGCCTCTTCATATTCCGCCTTTTTAGCTTGGTATGTTTTCATATTTTTACCGCCGGAAAATATGGGCCAAAGGATATCTCCGGAATAAGACCAAGTATCGCTACCTTCTTTAAACAAATCTTCAAGTTCATAACTTGCAAAACCTGCTTTTCCCGTTAAAGATATTGAAGGAAACAATTCCGCTTTTGCAGTTCCTATTTCCGCATTGTAAGATTTAAGTGTATATTCCGAAGACTTTATATCCGGTCTTCTTGAAATTAAGTCGGACGGAACAGCATTGGGAATTTGAGGTATAACTATAACATCTCTTATTTTGTTACCTTTATCAAGAGTGTCGTTTATCATACTTTTAGGACTTCTTCCTATCAATATACTTAATGCCGTTTCTGCCTGTTTTAATGCTTGTTCCGTACTGTAAACTTTTGCTCTTACGGATTCCATTTCAGCTTCAACTCTTCTTAAATCAAGTTCGTTAATAACACCTTTATTAAACCTTTTAGTATAAATATCAAAACTGTCTTCTCTTGACTTTAAAGTACTTTGAGCAATTTCCAGTTGTGAATCAAGTGCCATATATTGAAAATATGCTTGTGCTACTGATGCAGTCAAAGTAAGTCTTACGGCATCTTCATCTGCTTTTGTAGCCAAGAAAGTTGCTTTTGACGATTCTCCCGATCTCCAATATTTTCCCCACAAATCTATTTCGTATGAAGCGGAAACTCCTACCGCAAATCTTCCGGAATCCATACCAAAATCGTGCAATCTTTTATTAGATTTTGAATCTGCAACCTGTCCGTACAAATTTATTGTAGGATAATAGTTAGACCTTGCAACGGCAAGGTTTGCTTTTGCTTTTTGAACTCTTGCCATGGCAGACTTTAAATCATAATTATATTTTAGTGCCTCTTCTTCGAACTTATCTAACACCACATCCTGAAATATGTGCCACCACTGTTCCGTTTCAAATGCGGAAATATCTTTGTTTATTTGTTCATCTTTATTTTCGGCAAATTGTTCCGTTTGTTCCGTAGGCAACTCCGTTTCGGGTTTTTTAAAGTTTTTACCTACACAAGCAGACAACAAAAAAGTCGTAAGTATTAAAGGAAGTATTATTTTTTTCATTTTGTTACCTCTTTACTTTTAGGTTCAACGGTTTTTTTTGAACCGAATTTATCGCTTATTGCCGATATCAACACAAAAAACAACGGTATAAACAAAGGAACAAATATCGTTGCGGATAACATACCTACAACAACTGCCGTTCCTATAGAATGTCTGCTTGCAGCACCTGCTCCCGTACTTGTAGCTAAAGGAACACAACCTAAAATAAATGCCATTGAAGTCATAATAACAGGTCTAAACCTCATCTTTGCTGCGGTAACCGCCGCTTCCATTAAAGATTTTCCCTGTTCTTTCAACAATACTGCAAACTCTACAATCAAAATAGCATTTTTAGCCGATAATCCTATAAGTGTAATAAGTGCTACCTGGAAATATACATCGTTATAAAGTCCTCTGCAATATACACCTAACAATGCACCAAACACCGCAAACGGAACACCGCATATAACGGCAAACGGTAAACTCCATTTTTCATACTGTGCGGAAAGAATTAAAAACACCAATAAAAGTCCTAACAATAATGCAGTTGTTGATGATGATGAAACCAATTTTTCCTGATAAGCAGTCCCTGTCCACGCAAAAGCATAATCGGTTCCCAACACTTCTTTTGCGGTATCTTCTATGGCTTTCATTGCCTGTCCGGAACTGTATCCCGGTGCAGGGTTACTTAAAATTTTTGCCGCCGGGAATATATTAAATCTTTCAACCGTATCGGTACCTGTTATTTGTGTTAATGTTACAAGAGATTGTAAAGATACCATTTGTCCCGTTTGAGATTTTACGTATATATTAGACATATCGCTTGCTTGCGAACGAAAATCACCTTTTGCCTGCATCAAAACTTTAAAACTTCTTCCAAACTTATTAAAATCGTTTATGTATGCGGTTCCGAATGTACCCTGTATTGTTGCATAAAGACTATCCAACGATACACCCATAGCTTTTGCTTTTACTTCATCCACTTCCAACTTAAGTTGAGGAGTGGAAGCATTAAATGTTGTTGAGGTTCCCGTAACTTCTTTTCTGTTTTTAAGTGCTGCTATAAATTCCTGAACTTTCTTTTCCAATTCTTTAGAAGAAGCATCACATTTATTTTGTATATATCCTTCAATACCGCCTGTTGTAGATAAGCCCGAAATTGCGGGAGGATTAAACATTATTGCATAACCTTCCGCGATATTTGATGAAAGTTCGGCGGAAAGTTTTCTTACCAAACTCATTGCAGAATCTGCTTTTTTAGGTCTTTCGCCCCAATCTTTCAACATTATAAAGAATGAAGTTACATTGTTTTCTGTCGTGGCGCTTAACATATTGTATCCGGCAATAGATAACTCTTGAACTATGTTTTTTTCTCCCAACAAAACTTCTTCGGCTTTTTGTGCTGCAGCTATAGTATTATTTAATGAAGATGCTTTATCCAACATCAAAACACCCATAATCATACCTTGATCTTCATCAGGAACAAGAGTTGAAGGAACTTTGTTATATAAAAGCACCATTCCCGCTATAATTACTGCAAGCACGGTAAGTGATATACTTTTTTTATTAAGGAACAAATTTACCTGTTTTACATAAAAGGTTGTAACTTTTTCAAAAGTTTTATCAAACCATTTGAAAAAGAAATCTAAAAATCCGGCAGAAGATTTTTCTTTTAAAAGAAGAACACAAAGTGCAGGTGTTAATGTTAATGCAACAAGTCCCGACAATACAACGGATACCGCAATAGTTACGGCAAACTGTTGGTACATTATACCGGTAAAACCACCCATAAAAGCTATAGGAATAAACACCGAACATAATACCAACACAATGGCAACTACGGGGCCCGTAACTTCTCCCATGGCTTTTATTGTCGCATCTCTTACGGAAAGTTTTTCTTCTTCCATAATTCTTTCAACATTTTCTATAACAACAATAGCATCGTCCACTACTATACCTATAGCAAGAACAACACCGAACATTGTTAATGTATTGATTGAAAAACCTAATGCATACATACCCGCAAAAGCACCGACAATAGATACCGGAACCGCCAAACAGGGTATAACCGTCGTTCTCCAATTTTTTAAGAATATGAACACAACTAAAAATACAAGCACCATAGCTTCTATTAATGTATGTACAACTTCTTTTATGGATTCGGTAATAACTTTTGTTGTATCGTAAGTTATTGTATAGTCCATACCGTCGGGAAACTTTTGTTTTGCTTCTTTTAACTTTTCATCAACGGCTTTTGAAACCTCAACGGCATTGGCTCCCGGTGACAAATAAATTGCAAGCGGTATAGACGAATGTTTATTATTTGTTGCGGAAACATCATAAGTCTGCGCTCCAAGCTCAATATCTGCAACATCTTTTAATCTTAATGTACTGCCATCGGAATTTGTTCTTAAAATAATCTCTTCAAATTCTTTTGCGGTTTTTAATCTGCCGGGAGCAACTATGGTATAAGTTCTTTCTACTTCTTTAGGTGCAGGAAATTGACCTACTTTACCTGCCGCTCTTTGAGCATTTTGTTCGGATACTGCCGACATAATATCCGATGTTGTAAGATTTAACTTGGACATAATGTCCGGCTTAATCCATATTCTGATTGAATAATCGTTTGCCGATAAAACCGTTGCATCACCGACACCGTTTATTCTTTTTAAATCGTCAACAATATTTATTGTTGCATAGTTTCCCATATATGTTGTATCCAAAGAATCATCGGGCGAAAATATTGAATATATTTTTAAAATACTTGTAGATTTCTTTTCTACGGTAACTCCGTATCTTCTTACATCTTCCGGCAAACTTGTTTGTGCAATTTGAACTTTATTGTTTACGTTTGTAAGAGCTTTATCCGAATCGGAACCTATTTGAAAATATACCGTTAAATTCATATCTCCGTTAGATGTAGATTGAGATTCCATATACAACATATCTTCTACACCGTTTATTTGTTGTTCCAATACCGAAGCCACGGTTTCGGAAATGACGTCGGCACTTGCTCCCGTATATTTTGCCGAAACGGAAATTGTAGGCGGTGTAAGTTCCGGATACTGTGCAATAGGTAAATTAGCTATGGATATTGTTCCTACCAACAATATTATTATTGAAATTACCATTGCAAAAATCGGTCTGTCAATAAAAAATTTTGAAAACATTTTTTTATCCTATACTCTTTATTTTTGTTCGTTATTTTCAGTTTGTTCCTGCTGTTTCTGTTCGTTATTTCCGTTATTATCCTGTTGTTGAACTTGTTGTTCATTATTTTGTTCGGTTGTTTGTTGTTCACCGTTTTCGGTTTGTTCGTCTTGTTGTGTTTGTTGTCCGTATTTTTCCGTATATGCCTGTTTAAAATCTTCCGGCAAATCCATGTCTTTAAGTTCATATTTAACGGGAATTCCGGATTTAACTTTTAACGAACCTCCGGAAACAACTATTTCATCACCTTTTAATCCGTCTAAAACAATAGCTATCGAATCTCTTATTTCCGCAGATACGGGAACTGTTTCTACAACATTGTTACTGCTTGTATTTACAACATACACTATGGTTCCGTTAGGACCTTCTACCAACGAACTTTGCGGAATTAAAACGGCATCTTTAAAGATAACTCCTCTGATTCTTACTTTAACAAATTGTCCCGGATTAAGATCTCTTTTCTCTTCCGGATTCGGAACTTCAACTTTTACGGCAAATGAGGAAGTTTGAGGATCTTCCGCGGAATCAAAAAATATTATTTTTCCCTGTTCCGGATAAACTTTGTCGCCAATCAAAATATCAATAACCGCTCTTCCGTTTATAACCATCTTATTCTCTTCCATATTATTTTTTAAGTTTCCCATCTCTCTGCCGGGAATTGAAAAATTAACATGTAACGGATTTATTTGAACCATCGTTGTAAGTAACGAATTATCACCGCTTAAAGATATAAGACTTCCTACGGAATGATTTTCTTTTCTTGCTATACCTGCAATCGGAGCTTTCACTTTTGCATAACCTAAATTTCTTTTTGCATCATCTACAACAGCTTTTGCAGCTTTATAATCTGCCTGTGCTTTTTCATAAGCCGATAATGAATCGTCATAATCTTTTTGACTTACCGCATTATCTTTTATTAACTCTTTCATTCTGTAAAAATCTCTTTGAGCTTTTTGAACTTGAGTATTTTCCTGTTCCAAAGAAGCTTGTGCTTTTTCTAAGGCAATTTGATATTCTTGCGGATCTATTGTGAAAAGAACGGTATCTTTTTCTACATATTCTCCCTCGTTATACAATCTTTCTTTCAATATTCCGCTTACTTGTGCTCTTACTTCAACTTCTAACGAGCCGGCAACCTGTGCAGGATACTCTTTATTCCAAGGAATATCCAACGTGATAGCTTTTGTTGCATTTACAAGCGGTATTTGTTTAGGTTGTTCTTGTTCCTGTTTTTTGGAACAACCCGCAATAACCGTTATCATTAAAAATAGAGACAATACAAAACTTAATTTTTTCAACATAAAACTTCCCCCCAAATGTATTACTGATCGTAAAAGAATATTATATAAAAAAATGAACGGAAAGTGGAAGAATGAAAAGGCAATCTATAATTTACAATTTACGTAAAAAGCAGGAAGAAGATTTTCCTCCTGCTTTTGTTATACTTTATAAATTTGATTTACGGTTTAATACAAATTTTATCTGTAATTTGTGAATTGTAACGGTAACGAAAATTTTGCATCTTTCAAAAATGCTATTACGGCTTGAAGTTCATCTTTTTTAGGTGAAGTAACTTTTATTTTAGAACCTTCAATCTGTGTATTAACTTTAAACTTTTCGTTTTTTATCATTTTTGTTAATTCTTTTGCTTTGTCACTCGGCAACCCGCTGATAAGTTCTATAACTTGTCTGATTGTTCCTTCAAAGGCCTGTTCTTTAGCTTTGAACTCCATAGATTTTAAAGGAACACCTCTTTTTGCAAATTTACCTTCAACTATATCTATCAAAGCTTTTAATTTAAATTCGTCGTCACCGATTAAAGTAATTTTTTTATCTTGCTTATTATAATCTATAGAAGACTTTGAACCTTTAAAGTCGTATCTTTGCGACAATTCTTTCTGTGCCTGAGTTATAGCGTTATCCACTTCCATAAAATTTACTTCGGATACAATATCAAATGAAAAATTACTTGCCATAAAACCTCCTTGAAACGACAATGTGTAATTTATAATGTAGAATGTATAATTAACGACATACATTAACTAGAGTGCTCGGTGTAGGAGTCAAACCTACGACCTCTTCCACGTCAAGGAAGCACTCTAATCAACTGAGCTAACCGAGCAAAATAAAAAAGGTGCGAATCGGATTCGAACCGATGCAAGGCGGTTTTGCAGACCGTCCCCTTAACCAACTCGGGCATCGCACCATTTTTTTTATTTGTTTAAAATTTAGTTTGTAAAGTATATAAAAATATTAAAAAACAGTCAAACGACAAAACCGTTTTTTGTAAAAAATTTTATCTTATAACCGCAATTTTAAAGATTTTTTTCTTTGAACCGTTTTTAACCAACACCAAATAAACTCCGGGAGCAACATCTTCTCCCGAATCGTTCTTACAATCCCATTTTATCTTCCTGAAACCGTCTCCCGTATATTCGGTATCATCGGCGGAAAAAGATCTTACCAACTTTGCTGTTAAGGTAAAAACTTCAACAGTCAAATCGCTCACATCGGTAGGAAGATTTATTATGTTAACTTCTCCGTTTCTTACAGGATTCGGATAGCAAACAACATTTGACAAATCGTCAATTACTATAACATCTTTTCCGAACATAAATGTCATTAAAGAAGAACTGGCCGATATTTCGGATATTTTTATACCTGAAAACATACCGCTATAACTTTTACTGTTAGGACTATCCGTACAATCATCATTGAAATAAGAAACGGAACTGTTTCTGAAATAATCCGAATCGGAACCGGAAAAATTATCGTCCATCAAAGGAAAAGCTCTCCAACTTGAGGTACCGGAACCGGCTTCTTCCAGCTGTACTTTATAATTAGGATTATAACTGTTTATATAATTACCGCTTCGTCTTTCATCAACATGATAAATCAACAGACCTCTCTTGTTTCCGGGCAAATCTTTATCGAACCCTACGGATTGTCTGTTTTCCATCAAAAAATATTCTCTTGCATCAAAACCCGACGGCTGAAACTTATAAAAAGCATCTTCTTCCGTTGCCGATGTTCCTATCGTGTTTAATCCCTCAACAGCGGTTTGACATTCAATTAAGCCCAAATCATATTTTGCCCAAGCGCAAGGATGAGCAGGTCTGTTACCGCTACTGCCGTTCCAACTGCCGCCGGACATAATACAAAACTTTCCTAAACCGCCGGTATAACCTTTCGTGTCATATAAGTCAGGCAACCCGAAGAAATGTAAAGATTCATGGCAAATAACTCCTATTCTTATAAGTCCCGATGAACCGTAATATCCTCTTCCTGCGGGTTCTACATGGTATTCTCTAAATCTTATAGTATCGTAAGTTATGGTTGACGGGAACTCCCATTGATGCGACCATATAAAATCATAATTTCCGCTTTCCGCTCCGCCTCCGGCATGTATAACGGTAAATCCCTCGGGAGATGAACCCGTAGGCCACAATTGAGAAAAATCGTAACCGCTTTCGTCCAACTGTTTTAGAGCTTGCTTAACCATATCTCTTGTTCTTTCATAAGAAATTTCGGAATGAGTCCTGCTAGTATAAGAATAATATCTGTAACTGTTTTTTGACGAATCATCAAAGTTCAAAGTTATTATTGGTGAAATTACGGAATTGTATTCTATTTTTCCGTAAGAAATTTCTTTGAAATAATCTTTTACGGAACCGACCGCTCCGTCTTTTGTATAACCCTCTTTATTAAACAAATCATAAAAACCGGCTCTGATTTCTTCATCGTTTGCATTTTCAAACGGAGGATTATCTCTGAATTTCAAATCACTGAACTGAACCAACAAAACCAAATTTGTTTTTGTTCCGGACACGGATGAAACAGATTGTGCCTGCACGCCGTTTTTGTTTTTTGTCTTATCCGATAAAGGCGCCGATTTTCTTAAAACGGCATCATGTTGTTCCCTTTTTAAAAACATTTCTTGAAGAGCATTCTCGTCTTTCAACGATTTTTTAACATTCGGTTTTAACGTTTTGTTTTCTCCTACAATATTTTTCGAAGGAACCAATTCTCCCGAACTGTTTTTTTCGGCATATTTCCAATATCCGGTTTGAGTATCTTTTATTACGGTATATCCGTCAAAATCTTCAAACCAATTATAAAATTCGTCTCCGCAGAGTTTTACGGTTATTTTTGTTCCGTCGGGCTGAACAAGTTCTATAGGTTCCGGATTTGCGGGAACGGAAAACAGAAAATCGCAAAAAACAAAATTAAAAATAAGTGATAATGTCAATATAAAAAATTTTTTCATAATAATTAAATTCTCACCCTTAAAGTAAACATATGTGCGCTGCCCAAATCTCCCTTCGGCAACCAAGCATAATCTATAAAAAAGCTGTTCATTTTCAAACCGGCACCTAAAGTTAAATTTGTAATAAAACTGTTATTTGTTCCGTTATAATCGTTATTTAACGCAGCATTATAACCGAACCTTAAAAAGAAAGTATCATGGAAATTTTTTTCTGCGGCGATTCTGCAATCTATAACATCATCGTTATAAAAATCGTCAAATTGTAAGGTACAAACAAAATCTTTACTCAGCGGTCCGACTATATTGCAATATAAGTTTGTCGGAAGAGAATATCCTTTAACATCAGGGCCGAAATTATCTATTCCGAAGTTCAGATAAATTTCGTTTGTGATAAAATATAAACCGCTTAACGTTGCCGCAAAGCCCGAATACGAAACATCGTCAATATCTTGTTTTATATATTTCACCGCTATTCCGGCGGCACAATTTTGAAAAAATCTTGTTCCGTAAGATATATTCAAATATTTATCGCCGGCATTAAAAGTTCCGGCGTCCATATATCCGCCGTTATAATCTATGGTTCTATCTATACTTCCTGCATCAAAATAACAAAAGCTTACGTTAAAACCGTAAGTCTCTTTTATGGGAATATTTACGGCACCTATACTGTATCTCGTATTTTGAAGATATACCGCGTGTGACAAGATTAAAGATTTTTCCGAAAAAGGAATTATTGCAGGGTTCCCTATAGAAGAATTGTCTCCCATACTTGAAGTTCCGGCAAGAGCAGCATCGTAAGCATTTGTAGGCATCTGCAATATTTGAAACATTGTTGTTCCGATACCTTTTGCAAATGTTGCTTGCCAAAACAAAACCACAAAAAAGATTACAAAACAAATTTTTAGTTTCATTATTAAAATTATAACTTATATTTATTTTTTATCAATAACTTTATCTAATACTTTCTATAATTTCTTTTATAGGATGAATCTTGTTCAGTGTATAAAAATGTATTCCGGGTGCACCGCTTTTTAACAAATCCAAACATTGATTTATTGCAAAATCTATACCTGCTTGTATAACTCTTTCGGGATTATCTTTTATCGGAGCAAATATTTTATGAATTTTTTCCGGAACGGTTGCTCCGCAAGTATTACAAAATTTTATTAAACCGTCGTAAGATGTTATCGGTAAAATTCCGGGAATAACCCTTTTTGTTATACCGACACTCCTTACGGATTTAACATAATCAAAATAAATTTGATTATCAAAAAAAAGTTGCGTTATTATAAAATCCGCGCCGCAATCTATTTTATGTTTTAAATATTTCATATCCGTTTCTTTGGTATCGGATAACGGATGCATTTCGGGAAAACCTGCAACACCTAAACAAAAATCATCATTATATTCTTGTTTCAAAAATGTTATAAGTTCACTGCTATGCTTGTAATTGTCTATACCGGGAACCAAATCGGGATTGTCTCTCGGAGGGTCTCCTCTTAATGCAAGAATATTTTGTATTCCTTTTGCTTTAATTTTTTTTACTATTTCATGTATTTCATCTTTAGTATGTGTTATACAAGATAAATGTGCCATCGACGGAATATCGTATGCCTTTTGAATATGTTCAACAAGAGCTAAGGTTTTATCTTTGTTTCCGCCGGCTGCTCCGTAAGTACAAGAAACGAAATCCGGTTCCAACAAAGAAAGATTTTTTAGCGTTTCATGTATTAATTTTATATCCCCTTCCGGTGTTTTCGGAGGGAAAATTTCAAAAGAAAACGTTTTTTCTTTTTTTTCGAACACTTTTGTTATTTTCATTTTATCTTCTTATATTATTTTTTGTTTTGTGCAATTCTTGAAATTGCTTTATCAAAACCAAAATCTATTATAGTATCAACAATATCTTTAATATTGTCCAATACCGAACTTATTTTTTCGGTATCTTCTTCATTAAATTTTGATAAAACAAAATCTACTATCTTTGCATATTTGGGCAAAGGTCCCATACCTAACTTCATCCTTGGAAAAGCAGTTGTTCCGGTTTGAGTAATAATTGAATTTACTCCGTTATGCCCTCCGGAAGAACCGGTTGCTCTAAACTTATATTCTCCCACGGGTATGGAATAATCGTCGTACAATACCAACATTTCCTGAGCCGTAATTTTATAATATTTTAAAAGACCGACCACGGGAAATCCCGAATTATTCATAAATGTCATAGGTTTGGCAATCAATATATTCTTATCATTTCTTTTATAAAATGTAATACTCGCCATATCGTTCCAGTTTTTCCAAGAAAGACTTTCTTGTTCGGCAATTTTATCAACCGCTCTAAAACCGAAATTATGACGAGTATTACTATATTTTTCGCCCGGATTACCCAGACCTACAACAAATTTAATGTCATTAGACATAATTTGTTATTTCTTTGCTCCGTCTGCTGCAGCTGCTGCTCCTTCTTCTTCTTTCTTACCTTTACTTATAACTTCAGGAGCTTGTGCTTCTGCTGTTTCTGCAGGTTTTTCTTCTTCAACCGTTTGACCTAAAACAGTAACAACTACTGCACTCTTATCGTGATGAATATATTCAACACCTTCAATCTTAGGCAACTGTTCTACTGTTATATCGTCACCAACTTTCAATGCCGTAACATCTACGCTGATTTTTGACGGCATATCCGTAGGTAAGCATTGAACTTTTATTTCTCTCATAACATGTTCCAATGTACCGCCTGCATTTTTAACACCGTCTGCAATACCTTCAACATGTATAGGAACAAGAATTTCAATTTTTTCGGTTAACGAAATTGATTGAAAATCTATATGGTTTGGAGCTTGTGTAAGAATATGTCTTTGCAATTCTTTAACAATAGCCGGCTTTGAAGAATCTTTAAATTTCAATTCTATAATAACATTTGCTCCTTCTTTTTCTACTATAGACATAAATTTCTTTGCATCAACACTTATTGCTATAGGTTGTTCCTTTTTACCATAAAATACTGCCGGAACTTTTCCTGAACTTCTAAGAACATTCAAGTTTTTTGATACATCTCTCATTTCTGCTTCTAATACTACCTGCTTCATAACTTCCTCCATTTATATTTGGGCTAATTTATTTTTTAAACGAAAAGCGTATTCAGTGACTCATCGTTATATATTTTTGTTATAGCTTCTGCAAGCAAAGATGCTATAGACAATACTTTAATTTTAGGTAATTCCGTATCGTGAATAATAGAATTTGTTATTACAACTTCTTCCAAAGAAGATTTCTGTATTTTTTCAATAGCTTGTCCGGATAATACACCGTGTGATGCTGCCGCATAAACTTTAATTGCTCCCGCATTTTTTATTGCATCTGCAACTTTTGTTAATGTTCCGCCTGTATCAATCATATCATCAAGAATAATTGCATTTCTACCCTTAACGTCTCCGATGATATTCATGATTGCAGCTTCGTTGGGTCTTGGTCTTCTTTTATCTACTATAGCCAAATCCGCATTTAAAAGTTTTGCAAAAGCTCTTGCTCTTTCAACACCGCCGGCATCCGGAGAAACAACTATCGGATTATCCAAATTCAAATCTTTAAAATATTGAAACAATACAGGTCTTGCATACAAGTGATCAACGGGAATATCAAAAAATCCCTGAATTTGTCTTGCATGTAAATCCACAGTTAAAACTCTGTCTATTCCTGAAGCAGTTATAAGGTTTGCTACAAGTTTGGATGTTATGGGAACTCTGGGTTCGGCTTTCCTGTCTTGTCTTGCATAACCATAATAAGGAATAACAGCAGTTATTCTTCTTGCCGAAGCTCTTTTTAAAGCATCCGCAATTACCAACAATTCCATAATATTTTCATTTACGGGAGCACAAGTAGGTTGAATAACATAACAGTCCGCACCTCTGACACTGTCTGCTATTTTTACTTGTATTTCTCCGTCGCTAAACCTTCCTATTGTTGCAGGGCTTAACTCTATCCCCATTTTTTTAGCGATTTCTTGTGCTAACTTTGGATTTGCATTTCCTGCGATAAGTTTTAGCTTCATTTTATCCTCTTATTTTTTTCTTACTTTTACTACCTGTCTTGCCCTCGCTATAGTTAGTTTATTTGGCGAGACATTATCCGTTATTGTCGAACCCGCAGCTATAAGAACTTTTTTTCCTATATTTACGGGTGCAACAAGATTTACATTTGAACCGACAAAAACTTCGTCTTGTATAACTGTTTGAAACTTATTTTTACCGTCATAGTTACAGGTAATTGTTCCTGCACCTATATTTACATTTTTACCTACTTTAGCATCACCTATATAAGATAAGTGATTAACTTTTGAACCGTACCCGACAACGGACTTTTTTACTTCACTGAAATTTCCTACTTTAACGTTTTCCTTAAGTACGGATTTCGGTCTTATATGTGCAAAAGGACCTATTTTTACACCTTTTTCAATTTCGGATTCTTCTATATAAGAATAAGTTATAAAAACTTCTTCTTTTATTACGGAATCCGTTATTGTAGTGTTCGGACCTACAACACAATTTTTACCGATTTTAGTTTTCCCTTCAATGAAAGTATTAGGATTTATTACGGTATCCTGTTCTATAACAACATCACTATCTATATACGTTGTTTTAGGGTCAACTATTGTGACACCGTTTGCCATAAGCTCATCGTTTTTTCTTTCTCTTAGAATTTGTTCAGCAACGGCAAGTTGTTTTCTGTCGTTCACACCCAAAATTTCTTCTTCCGTTGTAAGAGCTACGGCATCGGTTTTGTATCCGTCTTTATTCAATATTTCTATAACATCGGTAAGATAATATTCCTTTTTATTATTCTTATTATCTACTTTATTTAATGCTTTCCAAAGAACCTTTAAATCAAAACAATATATACCGCTATTAATTTCTTTTATCTTTTTTTCTTCTTCGGTTGCAGACTTTTCTTCAACTATACAAGTAACCGCACCTTTAGAATCTCTAACTATTCTTCCGTATCCGAACGGATTTTGAACAATACCCGATAAAACGGTTGCATTGTTTTTCTTTTTTGTATGATATTTCAACAAATCTTTAATGGTTTTAGATTGTACAAGCGGAGTATCTCCACACATAACAATCAAGTTGCCATCAAGATTTTTTAATTTGTTTTTAGCTTGCAAAAGAGCATGTGCAGACCCTAATCTTTCTTTTTGAAAAACATAGTCTGCATTATATTTTTCCAAATGTTTTATAACTAAATCGGAACCGCTACCTACAACAACTACAAGCTTTTGCATTTTTACTGCACTGTTTAAACAATCCATTACATGAGAAATCAATTCTTTCCCTGCAACTTTATGCAAAACTTTTGGCAAACAAGATTTCATTCTTGTGCCTTCACCGGCCCCAAGTATAACACCATAAATATTGTTCATAAATTACCTACACTATATTAGCTTTAGAATTTTACAAAATTATTATATGTTTTTCAAACTTAAATATAGTATAATTAACTTTATGAAAACAAAAACAATAGAAAATTTAGGTGAATTCGGTTTAATAGAATTCATAAAAAAGCACAACACAAAACCTAAAAAGCATCACAATATCTGTTTGGATATAGGTGATGACTGTTTTTGTTTCAATCCGCACAAAAATTCAAAATATGTTGTAACAACCGATATTTTGATTGAAAATATCCATTTTAAAAGAAATTGGGCAACAGCCAAGCAAATAGGTCAAAAAGCAGTAGAAGTAAATGTTAGCGATATCGCTTCAATGGGCAACTCAAAACCTTTATATGCTTTTATTTCTTTAGGAATACCTAAAAATACATCAATTAACTTTATAAAAGAATTGTTTTCTTCAATAAAAAACACTTGCAACAAGTATGAAATTCATCTTTCGGGCGGAGATACCGTTTGTGCTAAGGACATTACAATATCGGTAACACTGATAGGTATATGTTACGATAAACCTGTCCCAAGAACCGGTGCAAAAAACGGAGATTTGATTTTTGTTACGGGCACTTTCGGTGATAGTTTGGCAGGGTTTGAAATATTGTCGAACAACAAAAAGAATTTAACCGTTTATGAAAAAAATCTTATAAAGAAACATTTGGTTCCGATTGCAAGATTAAAAGAATCAAACTTAATATCAAAAAATATAACTGTTTCTTCAATGACAGACTCTTCAGACGGACTTTTTAAATCTATAGAATTGTTAACGGGAAACAAAGGTGCCGTTATAAATATTGAAAAAATACCTTTATCTAAAAATTTAATAAAATATGCTAACAAAGATTACAATAAATTGTATAATTATGCATTGTTCGGCGGTGAAGAGTTTGAACTTGTTTTTACAATAAACAAAAAAGATAAAAATAAGTTGGAAAAACTTTTGCCAAACGCAACTTGTATAGGATACATAAATAACGATAAGATAACATATTTAAAAAATGGTAAAACAAAAGAAGTTAAATATAACGGATATAAACACTTTTAAAAACAAAACTTTTTATACCGAAACGGATATTGAAACAAGAAACTTAGGTAAAAAGTTCGCTTCAATATTGAAACCGAAAGATATTGTATTTTTTAACGGAGATTTAGGAGCAGGTAAAACTACTTTTATTCAAGGTGTTTTATCTTATTTCGGAATAAAAAAATTTGTCAGAAGTGCAAGTTTTATGTTGGTAAGCGAGTTTGAATCTAAACTTTGTCCGATATACCATTTGGATTTGTACCGACTGGACGAAAATAACACTTTGGATTTAGGTATAGACGAATATTTGTTCGGTGACGGAATATCTTTAATAGAATGGTGCGACAGACTAAAACATTATAACATTAAACAAAGATGGGAAGTAAACATAGATTATATTGATACCGGCAGAAAAATAAAAATAGAGAGACATTTATGAAAATTTTAGCTATTGAATCATCAGGTTCATCGTTAAGTGTTGCAATAAGTGAAAATTCCAATATTGTAACCGAATACTTTTATAATGCAGGCAAAATTCATTCGGACGTTTTGGTTCCTTTAACGGAAAAAATAGTTAAAGATGCAAAATGGGATATTAAAGATATAGACAAATTTGCCGTTTCTTGCGGGCCGGGAAGTTTTACCGGAATAAGAGTTGCAATGTCTGTAATAAAAACTTTGGCACAAACATTAAATAAACCTGTAGTTTCAGTTGATACTCTTGAAATATTAAAAAATCAATTGAATGTAAAAGAAATAAAAATTGTTCCCGCAATAGATGCTTTAAGGAACGAAGTTTATGTAAAAGAAAAAGGTACAATCGTTATAGTACCGATAGAAACTTTTGTAAAAAAATTAAAAAAATATAAAAACAAAATAATAGTTATAGGTAATGCCGTAACGACTTATAACAAAATATTATCAAAAGAATTAGGAAAAAGTTCCGTAAGTTTACAACCTAACTTACATTTCCCGAAAGCTTCAACATTAGCTCTTATGGCAGAAAAGATTGACGGAACTTCATTCAAAAATGTTGAACCGATATACGGCAGAAAATCTTGGGCTGAAGAAAAACAAAAATAAAAACTTTATTTTTTTATTTCTTTTATGCTACCTGCAGAGACGGTTGTTGTAATTCCGCCCCTGATTTTAAACACCAATTCAACATATATTTGTTTTGGCTTTAACAACTGTTTAATATCTTTCATAATACTGTTTACAACAGATTCATGTACCATACCAACCATTCTGTAAGACTGTAAATACATTTTCAAAGATTTCAGTTCAACAACAACTTTGTTCGGAACATATTGTATTTTTAAATGGGCAAAATCCGGAAGACCTGTCCATGGACAAAGACAAGTAAATTCATCTGTTTCTATACAAACATTTATGTTGTTACCTACATACTGGTAAGGCATCGGTTGTAACAATTGTTTTGATACTTTATTGAATTCCGGCATATTTTTCATATATTTCTCCCATAATATTATTAAATTAATTTTATCATATTTATATTATAAAATAAAAAAAAGAGCCAAATAATATTTATTATTTGGCTCTTAAATAAAAATTATATAACAATATTAAAACTTAATTTGTGTTCCGAAATATACTGCAGCACCCGGCATTTTTGTAATAGGATAATTGTCGGCATCTCTATCCAAAAATATTTCGTATTCCTGATTTGTTAAGTTTTCACCGTCAACAAACAATTTTATGTTATCGTTAACTGCAAATGATAATTTAGCACTTACAACAGCAAAATCGTTTAATCTTTCTTGCTTTTTATCTTGACTGTAATAATTTCCTACATACATACCGTTCAATGCCAAAGTCCATTTACTAACATTAAAGTTTACATTCAAATCTACTTTATCTTGCGGTCTGCCTTGTGTATGGTCTCCTGCATCAAAATAAGTGTATCCCGCCTGTGCATCCATAAACTCACTGAAGAAGTAACTCAAATATAATTCAACACCTTTAAATTCATATTCTCCCGTATTTTGCAAAGTGTACATTGGAGGTTTTATCTTATTTTCTACTTTTTCTATTAAATTGTCCCCTTTCATAACAAAACCGGTGACATTAAAAATAAAATCGTCTTTTTTAAAATCCGCACCGATTTCGTAACTGTCAACCGTTTCGGGTTTTAAGTTTTCGTTCTTAGCAGGAACCAAATAAAGTTCGTTTAAGTAAGGGCTTCTAAAACCCCTGCTATATAAACCTTTAACCAACAAACTTTCGGTAAACTGATACTCTAATCCTGCTCTTGGAACAAACTGTTCACCGGAAATTTCATTTTTATTATATCTTGCACCTGCAATAGCTGCAAAGTTATCCGTAAAATTATGTTTATCTAAAGCAAAAAATGCATATTCATAAAGTTTCCAATTTCCTATATTCATTTTGCCGCTTGCAGATTGAGACAAAAGTTCTCCCTCCTGTTGTTTATAATCCGCACCGATTTTTAATAAATTTTCGTCTGCTATTTCCCAATCATAATTTACCATTGCACCTGTTAAACTGTCTTTTGAGTGCCAATCGTTTGAAAACTTATGATCACCATCATTTCTGTAACCCCTAACAGTTAAATGTCCTCTGGAAAAAAATTTATCAAAGTTTAATTGATAAGAATTTCTGTGATAATCTTCCCAATAATTATTTAAATAAATTTTACCGCCATCTTTTGTCCTTGTTTCCGGTTCATGTTTTAAACCCTGAAACTGTTTTGCTTCGAAAACCAATAAAGAACCGTCATTAAAAACATATCCTAACTTTTCGTATAAATCTGTCGCATTATATTGAGAGTTCGGTAAATGTCCGTCACTTGTTATTTTATTTGCTGCAACTTCATACAATATGTTACCTTGTATTCCGCCGACATATGCTTTTGCATTTTGTGTATTAAAAGAACCGAACGAAACATCTATGTTCCCTTCAAACGGCTTTGTAGGCATTTTTGTTATTATGTTTATTACACCGCCGAGCGCTCCCGAACCGTACAAAACACTGTCCGGACCTTTTGTTATTTCTACTCTATCGACATTACCTGCAAGCATAGAATGAGAAACCCCACACCCGAACAACGACATAAATTCCGGTTTACCGTCAATTAATACAATTATTCTTCTGCAATTGTCACCGAAACCTCTGATTGAAGGGTCCGTTCTTCCCGTATCACCCGTTTTTTGTACCATTACACCGGGCACATTTTTTAAAACTTCCAGTGCCTCAACAGGATTAACTTTTTCTATATCCTGGCTTGTTATTTCTTGTGTTGTTGTGATAGTATCTTGTTGCTCGTATGTCTTTTCCAAACTTAAATTAATATCTACCGCAAAAGCAGAAACAGAAAACAATAAAAAGCTTAACAACACAAAAATCTTTTTCATACAAAAAACCTCTCACTAAAAATTTTTATTATTATACAAGATTGGAGCAACTCTAAGTCAATACTATGCAGCACATAGAACTGCTTTTATTTTATCCAAATTCAAGTTGTCGTTTTCTATCAAACCGTTTTGTTTATATCTTGTTGCATCTATTATTTTCGGAATTACGAATGATGCTCCTGTAATAACACTTACCGCAACAGCAATAAGAATATTATTGGAAATTCCTATTGCAAGAAGTCCGCTTATGGAAATTTGGGTAATTGTAGAAACTATCATACCGAACATGGATTTGAAGCCCAACCATTTCGATCTCATATTATCATCTAAAGTTTTATATACCGCAGAAATTTCCGTTAACGAAGATGTCCCTTGCCAGAAATTCATTAAGATGTATATCGTAACTAAAAATATAGGATGTCCCGTCATTACAAACAAAGCAAAAAGTCCCGTTGCTATTGCAAAAGTTGCCGTTCTTACCGTCTTGTTTTCTACAATAAAACCTACTTTGCTTATTAAATGTGAAGCTAAAGATTGCATTAAGTTTCCTGCGAAATATACCGGTGCCAAAAGCCCCACGTTCATACCTGTCGACATTAATGTAGGTTGCAAGAAGAAACATAACACAACAAAGAACATATTGTTTACAACAATGTTTAACATTGCAAGAGAGAATGTCTTTTTGTCTGAAGACAACTTCTTTACCGGAGCAACCAAACTTGAAACAAATTCTTTTATACTCTTTTTTTCTTTTTTTACTTTTTGTTCCGATTCTTTATTTTCCGTAGTTTGTTCAACGGAAATATTTTCGTTATGTGTAAACAGTAATGCTCCGGTACTGATAAGAATGTCCGGAATAGCAGCTATTGCAATTACGGTAACTTGGCTTGTCAGTGCGGCTATTGCTCCGCCCAACAACGAAGATACCGACATTATTATCCAGAACAAAGCTAAGTTAGAACCGTAAATTTCTTTAAACGAATCTTTTTGTCCTAAATTATCTAACGATTTATATAAGAACGGACTTAATGTTAACGAAAGTAACGAGATTCCTATTGTAGGTAATACTTGTGAAGCTACAAGCAGTACCGGTGAAAGTCCCGACAAAGTAAATGCTATTGTGCCCAATGCATGAACGGCAATAGACAAAATAATTAAGTTTCTCTTTGAGAATTTGTCTCCGATATAACCGCCTATACCGGAAACCATAAACGATATAGGAGCAAGCAACGATATTACTAAAGAAATAAACGGTAAACTGTACCCGTTGGACTGCATAAATACCGTCGAGAACGAACCGTACAAATCAAAACCCAACATAAATTGTATGAACGGGAAATATTTTATATTGGATTCCATACTCTTTATAGTTTTTCCGTCAAGCCCGTTAGGATTGTCTCCGGTATATTTGTATGTAAATACGTTTTTGAATTTAGATAAATCTTTTGTTAAGAAATCTTTTGCTTTTAATAACCAACCTTTCAAACTGAACTTGTTATTTTTCAATACCGTTTCGGTAACATCTTTTTCTTTGTTTTCTTGTTCCGCATTTTCGTTGACAAAAAATTCCGGATGATTTTTTGCCCAAGAGTTTATGGTTTCAATAATTTCGGAATCTTTTTTACCTTGCAGTTTTAATTCTTTTACCCAAGAAACAAAAAATTCTTCCTGCTTATAGTTTGATAAACCCGAAACCAAAGGACAATCTGCCAAACAATTGTTTAACAGAGCAACATCTTCCATTATTTTGTTATAAATTTTATAGTTGCCCGACTTTGCATTCGGGAACACACTTACATATTTGATATTATTTTTATCCAACAAAGTTTCAAGTTCGTTGTGGAACCCGCCGACAACAACAATGTTTGTTGTATTTTTTTCAATGTTATTTAAAATATTTTGAACAAATATTTTGTTTCTTAATATATGATTTTTGTAGTATCCGTTTATGTAATCGTTATTTAAAATATCCGACAATTGTTTTTCTGTTTTTATATTATCTGAACTCGAAAACAGTTCGTTAACATCATCATAACTCATCTTAAGTTGAACGAATTGTTTTAAGTTATACAAAAGTTTTGTTTTTGATATTGTTTTTGACAATGTGTCCGTATTAAATATTTGTTTTGATAAATTGTTATATAACTCTTTTTTCTCTTGTAAAAAGTTTTTAATATTAAAACTTGATAATATTAAAATTTTATCTTGAATTTGTTCTATATAAATATATTTTGATTTTTCTTTGTCGGACAACAACTGTTTTACACTTGCATACGCCTGATATAACTGAACTTCCGTATTTTTATCTCTTATGCTGTTTATAAGTTTCGAATATATATTGAAAGGAAGTTTGTTTTTACAGATATTTATTAAATCTTGTAAATCTTTACCGTAAGTTTTAGTGTCCGTTTGTTCATACTCTTTAATTTTTAAATATTTGTCTATGTTGGGATATTGTGCTGATAAATTTATATTTTGTTCAGTTAAAAATTGTTTTGTTTTAACAATAGCTTTCGAATCGTAATCTATATCTTCAAAAAACATTTTTTCAAAGAATTTCATTTCCGCAGTATAAAATTTTCTTTTAAATTTTGTTAACTCTTTTTCCGATTTTTTTATGTAAGACAAATAGTCTTTTTGAAAAGGTAAAATATTAACATACTGTTTTACGGTTTGTATATAAAGGTTCAAATCTTCTATTCCGTACAAATTATCTTTTTGAGATAAATAGGAATAAAGTTCCGTTCCGCTCAGACATCCTTTTGATAACATATTATTTAAAATGTTTGTTCTTGTTTTAACATCTATATCTTTTATTGACGAACATTCAACTTTACCGCTTGGTGCACCTTCAACAAAAATTTTATCTATATCAAAATGAGAGTTTATATAACTTATTATTGAATAAATATTATTTTGAGTGTACGGCTGACAATGCATATCGTAAATCAATATAACATCAGGAACGGATTGTTCTTTTATATTCGTTTCAAAAACTTTACCGATTTCTTTAGGAACATTCGACAATATTTCCAACGGTGTATTTTGTACACTTTGAAAAGCACCTATAATGTCAGTAGCGGTAATTCCTTGCGGAATTACCGTTACTATAAAAAAAGATATGGTTAAAAATAAAGACAACAACTTCTTTAGCAAAAACATTTCTAATGCAAAACTACGGGATTACATTTCTGTACCTTATAATGATTATCTACATTAAGAAAAGCCGTCATCGTTTCTATATCTTTATCAAACAATTTTGACTTATCGTAAGTAGTTCTAAACAAAAAGTCTATTCCGGAATTTTTAATTAAATTTATGCTTGTTTTTATATTTTCAACATTTATCGGAACACAACAAACCAAACTATATTTATCAAAAGGAGCTTTTATGTCCATAGCGATAAAATCTACCAACTTTTGATTTATAATTTGTTCCAAAACCTGCGGATTAGAACCGTTAGTATCAAGTTTTACCAAAAAACCCATAGATTTAACTTTTTTTATAAATTCAGTCAAGTCCGGTTGCAAAGTAGGTTCTCCGCCTGTTATTACAACGGCATCCAACTGATTTTTTCTGCTTTCAAGAAAAGATAAAACTTGTTCTTCGGGTATGGGAACCTGGTACATGTTCGGATAAACAAGTTCCGGATTATGACAATACGAACACTTAAAATTGCAACCTTGTGTAAAAACAATTGCAGATGTTTTATTTGGAAAATCTATAAAAGAGAATTTTTGTAATCCGCCTATTCTCATGAAAAAAAATACTCCGTATTTCTGATATATAGATGTATGGGTCAAAATCGCTTTGCGATTTTGAGATATAGAAGAAGAGGATATTTCCATTCCTCTATTCTTCTATACCTCTATACCTAAATTTTTACATATTTGCTACTTTTCTTATCTTAAATTCTTCCTGTTTACCGTCGTTCCATTGCGATACAGGTCTTAAGTATCCTACAACTCTCGAATATACTTCACAATTTGATCCGCAGTGAGGACAAACTTTTACTTCACCGTTTAAATATCCGTCGTTAGGACAAACACTGAATGTAGGTGTAATAGACATATACGGCAACTTATAGTTTGTGAATGCTTTTCTAATAAAGTTTTTCATGGATTCGGTATTTGTAATTTGTTCACCTATAAACATATGTTGAACAGTTCCGCCGGTATACAAAGATTGTATTTCGTGTTGTAATTCCAAAATTTCAAACAAATCGTCGGTATAATTTACAGGTAACTGTGTAGAGTTTGTATAAAAAGGCGGATGATTTTGTTTAACTGCATCCATGTTTGCAAATATAATATCGGAATATTTTTTCCTATCTATTTTTGCAAGTCTGTAAGAAGTTCCTTCTGCAGGAGTTGCTTCCAAATTATAGATGTTTCCTGTTTCTTCCTGATATTTTTGTAATGTGTTTCTCATAAATGTTAATACTTTTATTGCAAAATCTTTACCTTTTTGGCTTGCAATATTTTCTTTCAAGAAATTCAAACAACATTCGTTCATACCAACAACACCGATAGTTGAGAAATGATTTTTCCAATAGCAACCGAATCTTTGTTTAATATTTCTTAAATAGAAACTCATATACGGATAAAGGTTTTGGTCCGTAAGTTTTTCCAAAACTTTTCTCTTTGTTTCCAAACTGTTTTTAGCTATTGTCATTAACTTATCGAGTTTTTGGAAAAATTCTTCTTCGGTTTTTGATTCATAACCGAGTCTCGGCATATTCAATGTAACAACACCGATTGAGCCGGTTAAAGGAGATGCACCGAAAAGTCCGCCGCCTCTTCTTCTGAGTTCTCTGTTATCTATTCTTAATCTGCAACACATACTTCTTGCATCGTCCGGATCCATATCGGAATTTATAAAATTGGCAAAGTAAGGAATACCGTATTTTGCGGTCGCATCCCACAACAATTTAAGTTCAGGATTATCCCAATCGAAATCTTTACTTATATTATATGTAGGTATAGGGAAACTGAATACTCTGCCTTTTGCATCACCTTCAAGCATAACTTCCAAAAATGCTTTGTTTAACATATCCATTTCTTTTTGGAAATCGCCGTATGTTTTAGCTTGAGGTTTTCCGCCTATAATTACGGCTTCATCTTTATAATGTTTAGGAACTTTTAAATCAAGTGTTAAGTTTGTAAACGGAGATTGGAACCCTACTCTTGTAGGAACATTCAAATTAAACAAGAATTCCTGTAATGCTTGTTTAACTTCTTTATATGATAAATTGTCATAAGCAATAAAAGGTGCAAGTAATGTATCAAAGCTTGAAAATGCTTGTGCACCTGCTGCCTCACCTTGTAATGTAAAAAAGAAGTTTATTATTTGTCCCAATGCAGTTTTGAAATGTTTTGCAGGGTAAGATTCAACTTTACCGGCAACGCCCTTAAAACCGGTAACCAACAAATCGTGTAAATCCCAACCTACGCAATATACACCCAAAATACCCAAATCGTGAATATGTAAATCTCCTTCACTGTGAGCTTTTCTTATATCTTCGGTATAAATTTTGTTTAACCAATATGCTTTACTTACTTCGGAAGAAATATAATTGTTTAAACCTTGAAGAGAGTAACACATATTACTGTTTTCTTTTACCTGCCAATCTGCTTTAGATAAATATTGATCAACCAAGTCTACATTAAACTTTGAAACGATTTCTCTCATTTTTGAATGTTGATCTCTATATATAATGTATGCTTTTGCAGATGATTTATAAGGAGAATTTAACAACACTTCTTCAACGATATCCTGTATTTGTTCTACGGTAGGATGTCCGTCTGTTATTGTTTCTTGAGCAATACTTAAAACTTTTACCGTCAATTTTGATGCAATTTTGTCATCAAATTCGTTTGTTGCCTGACCTGCTTTTAAAATCGCCTGTTGGATTTTTTGTGAATTGAATTTTTCTTGTTTTCCGTCTCTTTTTACGATACAATCAAAAACCGAAAGAGTTTGTTCCATGTTTGTTTTTTCTCCTTTTATTAAAAATTTTAAATTGGTGTTAAATATAGATGGAAATGCACCCTGATTTTCTTATTTCCATTCGAACTATAAAAAGTCATTCCTCGACAACTTTTATAAACAATTTTATCGGCAGGTCTTCTGGCTTAAGGGTAATAACCTACTAAGTTTCGTCTTCCCGCTTATCAAGTAAGCAGTGACGGTATAAAAAACTTTTCGTTCCCTATCACAGCACCGGGAGTGCTTCCGATTCTAACGGAATTTCCTATTGAGTTTGTAAAAAACACCGATAAAAGATCTGTAGCTATGAAAAGATTATATGTTTTAATTTATTGTTTGTCAATACCAAAAACACAATATATTGTTTTTTATATATGTTTTAAACCTATATATAGTGGCTTATACAGAAAACTTCTTTACATCTTCGTTTGCTTGTTTTATAGGTTTTATTGTTTCACATCCGCCGACACATCCGCCTTTACATACCATAACTTCTATTAAGTTTGAATTGCAGTGTCCGTCGGCATAAGCGGAAAGTTTTAAAACATTCTTTTTATCCAAATCTGTAATAAGTTCGTCTTTTATAAATTTGGTATCTATTCTTAAATAATGTTTCAATGCCTGAGATACTCCGCCTGTTACGGCAAATTCTCTTGCAAACTTTGTAGGAATTTCTTCCGACGGAGTTTCTTGACACAAATCTATATTTATATGCTTTGTGTTTATTATTGCATTCAATTCCTGAAAAGTTAAAACATAATCTACCAACGGATCTTCCTGTGCCTCTTTTCTTTTCGATAAGCAAGGCCCGATAAATACGGTAATACTATCGGGGTACTTTTGTTTTGCAATTTCTGCCGTATAGTGCATAGGAGTATAAGTATCCGATACAAACGGTTTTAATTTTTCAAGATGTTTTTTTACCAATCTTATATAAGCATGACAACATGATGTCGTCATAAATTGTTGTTTGTTTACTACCAACTTATTTTCAAATTCTTCGGCTTCTTTTTTTGCCGTTATATCTGCACCTAAAGCAACCTCAAAGACATGTTCAAACCCTATTTGTTTTAAAGCGGTTGTAATTTTTCCGATAGGAGCACCGAACTGCCCGGTTATCGACGGGGCTATTAAAGCCACAAGTTTTTTTGTATGTAAAAGTTTTAATACATCAAGTATTTGCCTTCTTACCATTATGGCACCGAAGGGGCATGCTCCTATACATTTACCGCAACTTATACATAAACTGTGGTCTATGTTTGCTCTACCTTTACCGTCCTTTTTTATTGCATTTACGGGGCAAGCTTCTTCGCAAGGAACAACAAGTTTTAAAATTGCATTATAAGGGCAAGCTTCTTTACATTTACCGCAGTTTTTACATTTATCTGTATCTATATGTGCTTTATGATCTTCAAAAGATATTGCACCGAAATTACATGCATTTATACATTTTCTCGACAAACATTCTTTACATATTTCACTTACCATGAATCTGCTTTTAACACATGCAGAGCAGGCAGATTCAAGAACGGTTAAAAGTTTATTATTTGTTTTATATTTCTTTTGATTTTCCGGTTTAAGATAATCGGAAAGAGGTAATGCCTCATCAACATCATTTATCGAATAACCGAGTGCCGCAAGTGCTCTCAATTTTAAAATTGCTCTTTCTTTATATACACAACAACGAACCTGTGCATCACTGCCTTTAGGTATGATATTAAACGGTAAATGGTTTATATCATCCAAACTATCTTCAAAAAACAATCTGCAAATTTCTTCCAAAACTTTATTTTTAAAATATTCCGAATAATTTATTTCCTGTTTCATAATGCGTATATTGTACCAATTTTAAAAATAAAAAGGAAAACGGATGCAGAGTCTGTTGGCATAAAACTGCATCCGTTTTCTTCTGTGGAGAAAGTAAATTCTCGTCAAGACCTTTTATTAGAAGCTTATTTGCATTCTTATTGTTCCTACATAAGCCGTATCATCGTCTTCGTTATAAAAAGGATTTTCTACCATTTGGAAATCAGGACTTATTGATAAATAATCCGTTACGTTCCAACTATAATAAACTTCTAAATGATTTTCACTTTTTGCATTTTCGTTTGCGTAATCTTTATATTCACTTGATGGTATTACTTGTCCGCAAGCTATTGCAACCACATCTTCTTCACCTATACCTTTTACCGTTGCTTGTAAACCTAAACTCCATGTACTTGAAGCATATATTCCGTTATCAATGTCCCCTCTGCTCCAGCTGTATCTTGCAAATGCTCCGAAAATATCGGTGAATTGTTGATCTAAACTTAAACCGAATCCGTAATTTTTGTCGTTACCTTCTCCGGTTCCGTCAAGTTTATCGTTATCGTTTGTGTTTGTCCAACCGTAAACTCTATAGTTTCCTTCTTTTTCATCTATAAATCCCGGTTTGAAGTTTACTTGTGCTGATGCAAATCCGTTTCTTGTTATATCTTTGTAATCACTTGCATCAATGTATTGAACAGCAAAATCTGCAAAATCCGTTTCATATACCGCTTTTACGCCGAATGCATTATCTGAAAATTCTATGTTTGCCGCATTTCTGAACATTGAACCTATAAATTGTGTTGTTTCATCGTTTGCATAGGCATTTTCATCTACTGCTCCCGTCGGATCTATGATACCTGCAGTAACTGCAAATTTATCCGTAAACTTATGTTCAAACCATGCTTCCGTTACACTTACAACTCCGCTGTCATCTGCATCTCTGTTTATTCCTGCAACAGAATCCAAATAATAATTAATATCTCCTCTTCCTGTTTCCAAGTGAACAAATGCAGTGTTATCATCGTCAAATTTCTTTTCAACCGTTAAGTCTACAGAATATTGACCGATTGTAGGTGTTTTATTTTCGTCTAACGGATTTCCGTCACCATCTTCCGCTTTATTTGCATTTTGTAAATTTTGCAAATTTAATGTAATTCCACCACCGATTGTTAATCCTTCCAAAAAGTTAGTCTCTTCCGCATAAACTGATCCTGCCAAACACATAGTTACTGCCAAACACAACATACTTAATACTACCTTCTTCATTTTTTCCTTCTCTCCTTTTTTTATATTTTTTGCCAACTTTTTTTGTATTAAATTCTACTAATGCAACTTCCTAATTTTTTTATTTGAAAATCATAAAAACTATCAACAAATTACAACAATGTATAATGTATAGTGTATAATGAATAATTATTGTGTTTTTTGCATTGCAAAAAACTTATATTGTTTATCAAAAATTTGCTTTGCAAATTTTTACCGACATTGTACATTGTGCATTTTACATTCTACATTACAGTTTCTTGTTTTTACTTTTTCTCATAAGTTGTGTCATACAACTGTCACTTTTGGAACAACTTCCGCAATTGTTGTCACATCCGCACCCGCAATCACATTTACCGCTTTTTACCTGCTTAAATACTTTCCTTATAAGAACAACGGCACAAAGAGCAACAATTAATAACACGAATATTGTTTCCATACTACTGCCTCCAACTCTCTTGCCTCGTTGTTAGGTTAAAAACCTAACAACCTTCCGCCCTGATATACAATGAACGATAATAAGTATCCCAAAACTGTTGTCCAAGCAAAAAGTATTATTAACCATTTTAATCTTGAACCTGCTTCTCTATAGAACACAGCTATCGCAACTATACAAGGAACATAAATTAAACAGAACATTAAAAATGCTACAGATTTTAACGGACTCCAATCCGGATCGGAAGCAATTTTATCCGCTAAAGAATTAACCGCTTCATCATCTTCAACATCCGTTTCTCCCATAGAGTAAACAATACCCAAAGTACTTACTACAACTTCTTTTGCTGCAAGACCTGCAATCAAGGCAATACCCATTTTACCGTCAAAACCGATAGGTTTTATTATAGGTTCAATAAAATGTCCCAATCTTCCGATATAACTTTGGTCCATTTGAGCTGCAGCTACTTCTTCTTCGGAAACTTCACCTAACTTTTCTTCATCTACTTGAGGGAATGTTAAACCTGCCCAAATAAGAACGGATACCAACAATATAATTGTTCCGGCTTTTTTAAGATACATCCATCCTCTTTCCCACATTTTAAGTAAAAGACCTTTTAATGTAGGAACTCTGTAAGGAGGTAACTCCATAACGAAATATCCCGGATCACCTTTAAATAAAGTTTTCTTAAATACCCATGCGGAAAAGAGTGCGATAACAACACTTAATGCATAAAATATAAACATTGTGTTTGCCGCTTGTGTTGAACTTTTACTGAAGAATGCCGCTATAAATAATGCAAAAATAGGAAGTTTTGCACCGCATATCATAAAAGGTGTAACAAGCAATGTAATGATTCTGTCTTTAGGATTATCTATTGTTCTTGTAGACATCATTGCAGGAACCGCACAACCGTTAGTTGCAATAAGCAAAGAAGCAAACGATTTACCGTGCAAGCCGAACTTTCTCATAACTCTATCCATAATGAAAACCGCTCTTGCCATATAACCGGTATCTTCAAAAAATGCTATGGCAAAGAACATACATACAATTTGCGGGAAGAAACCTAAAACACCGCCTACACCACCGATTATTCCGTCTACTATTAATGATTGAAAATTTCCTTCAGGAATTAAGTTTGTTGCAAAATCGGATAACCATTCAATACCGGCTTCAAACCAACCGACTATAGGTTCCGAAACCGTAAATGCAAACTGGAAAATAACATACATTACCAACAAGAATATCGGAACAGACCAAAATTTGTTCAAAACAACTTTGTCTATTGCTTCCGATACATCCTTTTTTGCCTCTTTTGATTTCGATAAAATATTGCTAACCACAACTTTTATCCAATCGTAAATCTTGTCCGCAAAAACAGCTTCAAGATTCTCATTAAACAAAGAAGATATTGTCCCGTTACTTTTTTCTACCTGTTCAATTATTTTTGAAGAGTTTTTAGCTTCCTTAATTTTTTCCAAAGCATAAGCTTCTTTTTTTATTAATTCTACTGCCAAAAAATTAACAGGGTATTTTAATACAAGGTTTAAATCTTCGGATATAACTTGGCAAACAGCATCTTTTTCTTTATTAATTTCTTTACCGTAATCTATTGAAACAGGTTTAACTGTTTTTTTCTTACTTAAAACATCGGTTACGGTATTTAACAACTCCTGAGTACCTTTATTTTTACTTGCAACTATGGGAACCGCAACTATGTTATACTTTTCTTCCAACCTTTTATAATCTATTTTTTGACCTTTCTTTTCCAAAATATCGGTCATATTCATTGCAATTATAACGGGAATTTTTAATTCCGATAACTGTGCATATAAATAAAGATTTCTTTCAAGGTTTGAAGAATCTACAACATCTATTACAAGTTCCGGTTTTTCTTCAATTAAAACATTTCTTGCAACAATTTCATCTTCGGAACTTGCAGACAAACCATAAATACCTGGCAAATCTATAATTTGAAGCTCAAATCCGTTTTTCGTTATAAAAGCTTCTTTTTTTTCTACGGTAACACCGGGATAGTTTCCTACATGTTGTCTTAAACCTGTTATATTGTTAAACAAACTTGTTTTTCCGCAGTTTGGGTTACCGGCCAAACATATTTTTACTTTTTTTATACTTTCCACTTCTTTTATACCTCTTTTACCAAAATTTTTGATGCACTGTTATTATCAAGTGCAATTTTTCCGCCTTTTAATAAGACCGTTACAAAACCTGACTTTATATCTCTCAAAATTTTTAACTCTTCACCGGGAACAAAACCTAAATCTACCAATTTCTTCCTTTCATCTACGGCTATATTGTCAAAAGCCAAAAATCTTAAAAGAGTATTTTCTTTTCCGTTTAATAATGTCATCATTAAACCTCCACTAAAACTTGTGAGGCCTCATCCTTTCTTAAACTTAAATTGTAACCTCTTATTGTTACTTCTATAGGATCTCCCAAAACCGATTTTTTTGTTACAACCACTTTTTCACCTTTCAAAATACCCATAGAAAGCAATTTTTTTGTTAAAACGGAATCTGTTGCCGTTATCTTTTTTACTTTAGCAACTTGATTCAATTTTAAACTGCTCAAAACCATCTCCATTTTTCCTTTCTCCTCCCATTTTTACTTTTAGTTTAATTTATATTTTTTAGTTTTCATTATAAATATTAGTTTTATCTAACTTTAAAATTAAAAAATAATAAAGCACCAAGTGCTTTTAACAAAATTTACTTAAACAAACAAAACTTTTTTAGTTTGCTTTTTAAAAGTTAGTCCAATATAACATATTTCAAAAAAAATGTCAAATGCAAAAAAAACGGAAAGGGTTAGATGTATGGATGTATAGAGGGATGGAAACGACAAAAGGCAACAAAAAAAACAATGAGAGCCGGTATCAAATTTTGGATGGCAAACATTTAAAAATTACAGTTACAAACATTATTAAAGAAATCTGTGAATGCAGAAATTTTTAAAGAAAAAATTTTTCTATTGACTTTTTATTTTCAAAAAGTTAGAATAACCTAAGTTTTTTAAATAAAACTAATAGTTTTAAAACAACAAAACTTTAAACAATATTAAGGAGAATTAAATTATGGGAATACTTAAAAAACTTTTTACAAACTGCGCATGTCCTAAAGGAAATTTAGGGAAAATAATGTTAAACATGATGAATTTTTCACATGCACCTCTTACCAATTGGGGGCTTAACTTTATAAATTTTCAAGACGGGTGGACAATGCTTGATATCGGTTGCGGTGGCGGAGCTACAATTAAAAGATTACTTAAACACAGTAAAGGAGCAACGGTTTATGGTATTGATATATCTCAAGAAAGTGTAGCAAAAAGCAAAAAAACTTGTGCCGATGTGCTTGATAAACAAGTTTTCGTTTGTCAGGGTTCTGCGGAAAAGTTACCGTACGAAAGTGAAAAATTTAATCTTGTAACGGCAGTAGAAACAATATATTTTTGGCCAAATATACAAAATTGTTTCAAAGAAGTGTATAGGGTACTAAAATCCGGAGGAAAATTTGCAATCATTGTGGAAGCAGCTAATAAAGATTCTGTTTGGACAAATGTAGTAGAAGGTATGACAACATATTCCCCGGAACAAATTTTAACAATGCTTCATGGCGCAGGTTTTTCTCAAACTGAAAGTCATCAAAAAAAACCTATGTATACAATTATAACCGGAGTAAAAGCATAATTTAACAGGATAAAACTAAATGAACATCTCTTTCGAAGAAATTTTTATAGAACATTGTGCACCTCTTTTAGCCGGAATAAAAACATCCTGTTTGTTTTCGGTAAAACATGGGGATTACAACGAACTTTATGAAAAAATTATTACACTGAACAAAATATTAAACAAAAAAGATATTTATATAAAAGTTATAAAAAAATTTAATTCTTCAAATTCTTTTTATCTTATTTTTGTTTACAGAAAAACAAAATTGTCTGAAAGAGTAAACGAAAAACTTATAAACATATTTCTTAAAGATTACGGATATTCAAAATGTGAAAACGTAAATGAGTATCTTGATATTTTAACCGAAAAATTAAACTCTTCGGACTCTTTTCCTCACGAAATAGGGATTTTTCTGGGTTATCCGTTAAATGATGTTATAAGTTTTATAAAAGAAAAGGGCAAAAATTTTGTTTCTTGCGGAATATGGAAAACATATTCCAACAAAAACCACTACGAAAAAGTTTTTTTAATATATAACAAATGTAAACAGTTATATACCGAATTATATAAAAACGGGCACTCAATAGAACGACTTGCTTTAGCATCGTAAAAAGGATTTTATATGAAAATAATCAGAAGATTTTTAACATTATTAATAGCAGTAACATTTTCTTTAACAACATTGTTCCCGCAAAATGTAACGGCAGAACAAATTGCCCAAAATTTTGCACTAATGTTTTCTTATAACGATGTTGCTAATCAAATCGTTACAATAAATTCCAATTCTTTATCTTCCGGACTGATAGATTCCGATATAATGTTATTTCTTACCGAATATGCAACAACATTAAGAGAAACGAACCCTACTTTTTCGGATGAACAAATAGAACAAATTATTACGGCATACCTTAAAACATGGAAAGAAACTCATATTAATAATGAAACCACGGAAAAAGACAAAACAACCGTTAAAGAAATTGTTTCGACAACAAAAAAGTTTAGTATTAAAGGTCTTTTCTATAAAATCAGAGATTCCATAAAAGCAAAAATTCAACAAGCACAAGATAAAGCCAACAGTAAAGAAAAAATAAGAAAAAATATGGAATCCAATATAAAATTTTTCCCCTTTATACAATTTATGTTAGGTTTTGAATTGGCAGAAGCATTTGCAATGATATACATTATAGGTTCCGGTTACACTGCGGCTTTTCTTACCGCTTTGACGGCATCTTTGGGAATTATTTCTTTTGCTTCATCGGCAATAACCGGATTTATAACATCCAAAGTATCCAAACGAACAATAGTTGTTGTTTCTCTTATAGTTCACACTTTAGGAAGTATTTCTTTGGCATTGGTTCCTTATTCCGTTGTTTTTGTTGTTTTGTCACAAATATTACCTACAATAGGAGTTGCAGGTCTTGCGGTAAGTTTGTGTCCGTTCTTCTATTCTTCAATGGAATCTTTAGGTGAAGACAGGGAAGTGATAAAACAAAAGTTTAGTGCAAACGATTCATTCTTCTCTATCGTTATGGCATTTTCTTCATTAATAGGCGGAGGGTTGGTTGTTCTGTTTGCACATTTGGGAACACATTTTGAGTCTATAGGACAACACATTGTTGTTATTTTGGCTGCAGCAATAGATGTGTTTGTAACAATCGGTGCAATATTTAAAACACATAAAGAATCAGTAGAAACCACAATTGAAGATGACGATGAAGAAACGGCAGCATTCAGAGAAATGAAATCCAACGAAAAAGGATTTAAAGGTATAAAATCTTATATATTAAAGATTTTTGCTCCTATGAAAGATGTTGCAAAAGACAAACAAACATTTTCTTTTGTCCTTACAAATTTGCTTGTAAACAGTGTTTTCTTTGCAATAACAACATTGTTATTACAACCTATTATGAGTGTGTTAATACCGAGCAGTCAAATGTTGGAATTATATCTTGCAATAATTTATTTCGTTGCAAACGGATTACAGTCTCTTTCAAAAAAGTTTGCATTAAAATTAAATCCGATATTACAAAGACCTATTGTAAGAACTGTTTTCTTTACAGGTATGGTTTTCCTTTCGGTAGGATTTTTAATGACGTCAAACCCGTTATTTTTAATAACTTTGTTTGTTGCCGTTAACTTTTTCTATGGAGTATCTTCCGTATCGGAAATTATGGATGTTCATGACATTTTGCCGGACAAAATAAGACCTCAATGGCTTGCATTAAAAACTATTGTAGGCATACTTGTTGCAACCGGAATTCAAGCAATATCAGCTGCAATGTTAACAGCTAAAATGACAGAAAGTTCCGTTGTGGGACTTATAGCAATTGCCGTAACCGGTGCTGCAACATTTATATCCCTTTTTGCAACGGGAGACAGAATTAAGAACTTAGGGTTTAATAAAATAAAAAATATGTTTATAAAGGGTACTAAAGCTATAGGGAATATTATTATCAAACCATTTATAAAACCTGCAAGCTTATCAATTCTTCCTTTTACGGAAGAAACTCAAAATAAAAAAGAGAAAATCTCTATTTCAAACAACTTTAATATAGATGCAATAAAAGCCCTTCTTGCTTCCGCTTAACAAAACTTATGATTAAAATAAATTCTTTTCTCATTACTATTTTTTTTATTTTATCTTTTGTTAATTTATGTTATTCGGATAACGATGAACAAATTAATGATATGCAAGAAAAAAACTATTATCAAATTATAAAAAATATTCCCGTTTCGTTTGGAAAAGCTTTTGAAACGAATATTATAAACGAAGAAAAACCCGACATTATTATAATAAACGATTTACATTCTCATCCTTTTGTACAAAAAAACATATACTCAATAATAAAATATCTTAAATTCGAAATTGATATAGACAAAATATTTATTGAAGGAGCATCCAAAGGAAAAGTGAATACTTCATCTATTATAAATATAGAAGAAAAAACCAGAGAAACTCTTTTGAATAAAATGTTAAATAAAGGGTTGGTTAGCGGAGCGGAATATTTTTGTTATACAACAAATACGGATTTATATGGTATAGAAGATTCCGTTTTACATACAAAGACATTAAAACAGGCATATATACTTATGAGAAACGAAAACTTTTTTTCGACAAGAATTGAAAAAGCGGAAAAAGAATTAAACAAAGCAAAGAAAAAGTTTTATTCCAAAGATATGTTTGAATTTGAATATTTGTTTTTTAACAGAACAAACATTGAACAAAAAAAATATTGTGAACAATTACAAAACATTATAAACAAATATTCCGCAGATATAAACAAATATTCGGAAATTTATAATTTTATAAGCATTATAAATTGCGAAACAAAATTAGAACCTTATAAAAAATCTTTTGAAAAAGATTTTAATATTCTTATTCAAAAGATGAAAAATTATGCACCTTTTAATGTTTATGCTAAATTCATTAAAGAGTGCAAAGAAAACAATATAGAAGATAATCTTATATATTGTTATAGAATTACAAACAAATTTTTAAGTCAAAAAGAAAAAGATTATTTTTCTTATGTAGATATATTAATACAAAAACATAATTTTGCAAACATTTTTGATATAAAAAAATATTTAGATGAAGAAGAAAAATTTTATGATGATGTATCAAATAAAATTTTTAAAAGTAATGATGAAAAAAATATATTTTTTGTTTCTCAAATGATGTTGTTAACGGAAAAGTATACAAAACTGAATATAGATTTTTACAGTTTTGATAAATTCATATCAAACAAAGAAAAATTTATAAGCACATTAAATAAAACAAACTATATCAAAAACAAAGACGAAATAATTGATATTTTAAATAACGATGAACTTTCTTACTATTACGAAAACAATGTTAAAAGGGACAGTATCTTTTTTAACAACATTAAAGATTCAATGAAAGAAAATTCAACAAACATTTTAGTTGTCGGAGGATTTCACAAAGATTTATTAAATTTATTTAATAACGACAACAAAAAATATATCGTTATATTTCCAAACACAAACGGAAACGATAACAATACTTACAAGCAACTAATTCTTGATATAGGAAATTATAATTTTACGACGAAATAACAAAAAAACAAGAAGGGAATTCTTCTTGTTTTTTTGTTTATAGTTTATGGCTTGTAATATTTTATTATTTAGAAAAATTTGCTTTGCAAAATTTTACCGACATTGTACATTTTACATTCTGCATTATAAATTGCCGTTTAAACTCTTCCGCCGAATGTAAATCCGATTGCTTCTACTGCAGATTTTACTTCTTCATCAGTAGGAGAACCTTCAACATAGGCAACACCTTCACTTAAATTTACGGTAACTTCTTTTACCGATTTCAAATTGCTTATTACTTTTGTTACATTAGCTTTACAATGGTTACAGCTCATACCTTCAATTTTAAAAGCAATTGCATTTTTACTGACATTGTTTTCCATAATTTCTGCCTCTTCTCTGTTTCTTTTAAATAGTATTGAATTTACTAAAAGTGCAAGCAATATAAACGAACAAACGTTTTTAATATAACAAAAAATTCCTTTGTGATGTTCTGCCGATACATTCGTAAACGAAGAAACATCAAACCAACCTGCAGGTAAAAAGTTGTCCATAATAAGGCCGAACCCTATTGCACCTATAATAAGTGTTATTAAATAAATAATAAATGTTTTTTTACCTAACACTTTACCGATAACCATCATTGAAGCAATATTTGCAGCAGGACCTGCCATAAGTAAAACAAGTGCCGTTCCGGGACTCATCCCTTTCATCATTAAGGCAATCGCTATAGGTATGGAACCGGTAGCACAAACATACATCGGAATTGCAACTACAAGTATTAATAACATCGTTAATATTGTGTTACCTTTAAATATCGTAAAAAAATTGTCAGGAACAAAATAAGCAATTAACCCTGCAAGCACTAAACCGAACAGAAGCATTTTACCGATATCTTCCATCATTTCAACGTAACCGTATTGAAACACTTTTTTTATTTTTTGACCGAAAGAAAGTTTTTGTTCTTCTTTATTTTTTTGAACGATAACTTCAACAGGTTTTTCGTTTGAAGTAAAAACATTTGTTACAAGCCCTGCAAAAATTGAAGTAAAAAATGCTGCTATAGGACGAATAATTGCAAAAGGTAACCCGAGTAAAGAATATGTTGCAATTATAGAATCTACACCGGTTTGCGGTGTTGCTATAAGAAAAGAAATTACGGAACCTTTTGAGGCACCTTCTTTATGCAGTGCCATTGCCGTAGGTATTACGCCACAAGAACATAACGGTAACGGAATACCGAACAATGTTGCATATAAAACGGATACCCAATTATTTTTTGATAAATATTTTGAAAAGAGTTGTTGTGGAACTAAGACATGTAAAATTCCCGCAAACAAAAAACCGAGCAACAAATAAAACGACATTTCGTTAAATATAGAAAAAATTATTTTAACTATTTCCATCTTACATTTTTTATCCCTTCATATTCTTTTGAATAGCTTTTTTAAAAGAGCTTTCTTTATCAACTTTGCCTATAAAAAATATAAGTTTTGCTAAGGTTTCATCACTTATTGTATGTTCCATTCTGCAAGCATCTTTCAAAGCAATATCTTTATCTACACCTAAAATTTCGGTAAAAAATCTTAACAACACATCTTCTTTATGTTGAATATCGTCTGCAATTTTTTTACCTTCCGGTGTAAGTTCAACATAACCGTACTTTTCGTGAACTATAAGTCCTTTATCGGCAAGAACATTTAATGCAATGTTTACACTTGAATTTTTTACGTTCAACTCTTTACTGATTTCTTTTACTCTTGCAATTTTGTTTTTTCTTATAAGCATACCTATTGTTTCAAGATAATTTTCTAAAGATTCCGTAAGTTTTTCGTTCATAAAACCTCTTTTTTAGTTTAATCTTTTAAAGTTATATTATTCTAACATTTTTTTATAACAATATCAAATGTTTTTTCACAAAAAAATAAGCTCTACATTTTATTAAATGTAAAGCTTATTTATGTTATATTTTTTTAATTATATTTCTTCTGCTTTTTTGAAGAACGTGCTGTAAGAAATTTGGATACCTGTATACCAGTTATCTGCTACACAATTAAAACGTTGTGCAGATGCACAATAGTAATTAACAAACGGTGCAACTGCAAGGTTGTTCCATAATTTTACATCCAGTCTTACTTCTGCTTCTACTTCATAATCTAAATCACTAATTCTTTCTTCACTATAAGTTTGATAATCTCTATAGTAAGACCAAGCTACAAACTTTACACCTTCTCTCAATTCCGCTTCAGCTCTGAAACCTGCTTCAAAAGCCGTATTTGTAGATTCAGGTTCATATGTAAAATCTCTTTCAAAAACATAAGCTGCATATAATTCTTTCAAATATTTACCTTCAAAAAGTTTAGCACCGGCTTTTCCTCTAAGAATTTGTTTTCTGTTACCTGTTACTTTTTCTCCTTCTATTTCTACTTCCGGAGCATCAAATTCAGTTTCATAACCTATATTTGCAAAAGGACCTGCTTCAAAACCGCCGATAAAATCTTCTTCCACTTTCCATAATCTGTATGTTAAATCCGATATGAACGAAATCTTATCCGAATTTTCGGTAACAATTTCTTCTTCGTTTAAAGGTCTAACGGATGTTTTACCGTATTCCATTAACAAAGTATTTGTCCATAACAATTTCGGTGCAAAATACTTTGCAGCAAAATCCAATTTTCCCTGAATTGCGGTTTGAGAATCCGTGGTTAATCTTGCATTAGTAAAAGCTACGTTTTGGTTATGAACTTCGGTACTTGTAATGCTTAATGCCAACTGTTTCAATTCCAATTCCAAACCTTCTTTTGTTCCTGCAAAAGCTACTGTTGAAAACAACAAAAATGCTGCAACTGCCAACAAAGATACTTTCTTCATATTAACTCCTTAAAATTTAATATTTAGACTATTTTATAAATATATAGAAAAAAAAGCAAAAACGGAACGGCAGTGTAAAAAATTGCTTCGCAATAAATTTAATGAGGAATAGAAAAAAATTTAACCATAGAATGTAATGTAAGGACAGCAAAAAAACTGAAAGTTTTGTCAGTGAGACAAAAAATTCTCCAACCGTTATTTAGTATAGCTATAAAGATGTAAGGACATAAAAAAACAGAAAAGATTTTAGGCGAAATGAAGAAACTCAAAGATGAATTTGAGTAAAAGAATGTAAGGACAGCAAAAAAACTGAAAGTTTTGTCAGTGAGACGAAAAATTCTCCAACCGTTATTTAGTATAGCTATAAAGATGTAAGGACATAAAAAAACAGAAAAGATTTTAGGCGAAATGAAGAAACTCAAAGATGAATTTGAGTAAAAAAATGTAAGGACAGCAAAAAAACTGAAAGTTTTGTCAGTGAGACGAAAAATTCCCGAGCTGTAGTGTACGTAAGTGAAACGGTACATGAAGCTCGGGAATTTAAAGTCGAAACTAAAAACTTTTCAGTTTTTTATAACGATGTAGCTAAATTAAATTCTAGTACATCGGAGGCATTCCCCCACCCATCGGAGGCATTGCCGGTGCATCTTTCTTTTCAGGAATATCTGTTACAAGTGCTTCTGTTGTAAGAACAAGTCCTGCGATTGAAGCTGCATTTTGTAAGGCAGTTCTTGTAACTTTTGCAGGATCAACGATACCTGCTTTTATCATATCTACGAATTCGTCACTGTCTGCATTGTATCCGTAAGAAGCATCTTTTTTGTTTTTAATTTTATCTACTATAACAGAAGCTTCTATACCTGCATTTTCGATAATTTGTCTGATAGGTCCTTCCAAAGATTTTTTAACTATATTGATACCTGTTTGTTCGTCACTGTCAGCACCTTTTATTCCGTCAAGTACGGATTGTGCTTTAAGTAATGCAACTCCACCACCTGCAACTATACCCTCTTCAACACCTGCTCTTGTTGCATTCATTGCATCTTCTACTTTAAATTTCTTAGCTTTCATTTCAGCTTCTGTTGCTGCACCGACATTGATAACTGCAACTCCGCCTACCAATTTTGCTAATCTTTCTTGTAATTTTTCTCTATCGTAATCCGATTTTGTTTCTTCAATTTGTTTTCTGATTTGAGCAATTCTTTGTTCAATTTCTTTTTTGTCGCCCAAACCTGAAACGATTGTTGTATTTTCTTTATCTACAACAACTCTTTTTGCCTGACCGAGCATATCGATTGTAGCTGCATCAAGTTTTAAACCGGTTTCTTCGGAAATTACCGTTCCGCCGGTAAGAATTGCGATATCCTGCAACATTTCTTTTCTTCTGTCACCAAAACCCGGAGCTTTAACAGCTATAACTTTTAATGTTCCTCTGATTTTGTTAACAACCAATGTTGCAAGTGCTTCACCTTCAATATCTTCTGCGATAATGATAAATCCTTTTCCTGTTTGAACAACTTTTTCAAGTAAAGGAAGAATTTCCTGCATTGAAGAAATCTTTTTATCCGTAATTATTATATAAGGATCTTCCAATACACCTTCCATTCTTTCTGCATCCGTTACGAAGTAAGGTGAGCAATATCCTCTGTCAAACTGCATACCTTCAACAACATCCAATGTTGTATCTGCAGATTTTCCTTCTTCAACGGTAATAACTCCGTCTTTACCTACTTTATCCATTGCATTTGCAATCAAATCACCGATTTCTTTATCACTTGCGGAAATTGAAGCAATTTGTGCAATTTCTTCTTTTGAACTGACTTTTTTAGCTATTTTTTTAATTTCTTCTATAACTGCTGCAACTGCTTTATCGATACCTTTCTTTATATGGTTTGCATTTGCACCTGAAGTTATATTTCTTAAACCTTCACCAATCATTGTTTGTGCCAAAACTGTTGCTGTTGTTGTTCCGTCACCTGCAATATCGTTGGTTTTGGAAGCAACTTCTTTAACAAGTTGTGCACCCATATTTTCAAACGGATCTTCAAGTTCGATTTCTTTTGCTATTGTAACACCATCGTTTGTTACCGTAGGGGAACCGAACTTTTTATCCAATACTACATATCTGCCTTTAGGCCCTAATGTTACTTTTACTGCATTTGCAAGTTTATCTACACCGTCTTTCATAGCTTTTCTTGCATCATCTGTGTACTTTAATTGTTTAGCCATTATTTTTTCTCCTTTTTTTTTCCTATAACGATTTGCAATTTCTATTTACGACTTTATATTTGGTTCGTTTATGTGCTAATCGCTTCGCTTTAATTTCAGCACACTGCACTCACCAAATATCTCGTCTCACTAACAAACTTGCAAATCTAAATATGTAAAAGTGCTTCGCCCTTTTTTAATTTACTATGATTTTCGCTTTGCGAAAATTCTTATTCCAAAATACCTAAAACATCATCTTGTGACATTATTAAATAAGCAATATTATCTATTTTAACTTCTGTTCCGGAATATTTTCCGTACAAAACTTTATCTCCGACTTTTATTTCCATAGGTATAACTTTACCGTCTTTACCGATTTTACCGTTACCTGCTGCAATAACAGTTCCTTCCTGCGGTTTTTCTTTTGCGGTATCAGGAATTATTATTCCACCGATTTTCTTTTCTTTTGGCTCTTCGGCTTTAACCAAAATTCTGTCACCCAATGGTCTGATTTTCATTTGTACTACCTCCTAAAAATTATATTTTATATTTAAAATCTATTTTAGCACTCTTAACTAACAGTTGCTAATTATATAACAAGTTTTTATTTTTGTCAATAGTTGTTTTTTATATATAAATATAGGAATAAAAAAAACAGAGAGATGTTTTTCTCTCTGCTTTTTTATTAAAAAAATATTCGGTTTATGAATTATAAAGCAAATTTGTAACCTACATTTATTTTAAATGCAGTATAGGTAAAATCTTCTTTAGAAAATCTGTCTTTCATTGTTGCATAGTTGCAACCGTATATAAATTCAAGAACTATATTTTTATATTCTCCTCCGCAACCTATACCCCAATAAAAACTGCCGTCTACTTCAAAATCCGGCGAGGTTGTTGTGACTGACCAACTTGGTACACCGGCACCTATTTGAATTAAAGGATATAAAAATATCGGATCTTCTTGATTATCATTTGCTAAAAATTTATATTTTGCTGCTACATAAACATCCGTAAATCCGTATTTATCATCCGAAGCACTTTGTATTTTATGATAGTTTGCCCACATAAGACCTGCACCTAAAAAGAAATTGTTTTGCATATCAAAAAACAATTCCGCTCCGATCGAAAAAGTTGATTCATTTGAAGAAGAATGACCATCCTTTGTCATTTCCGGTGAAAACAAATAACCTATTTTCGGTATCAGTTCCAAACTTGTATCATCTGCAAACACAGGTGCTACCAATGCTACTGCCAAAAACATTGCTGTTAAAATTTTTTTCATTTTTTATCTCCTTTTTTTATTTTCTTACTTATTTCATATTATATTACTGTAAATATTTTTCAAGCTCGGTGAAAAACTCCGTAGCTTTAGTTTGAAAAAAATAATCCGTAATTTGGTCCGTATAAGCAGACTCTAAAGTATTAACTTCAATTATCTTTGCTCCGTACTTTTGTGAAGTAAAAGGTAAATAGCAAGCAGGCATTACTTGTCCTGCCGTTCCTACAATTATAACCAAATCCGCTTTTATTGCCATATTAGTAGCTTTATCGTAATTGTTTTTATTTATCCCTTCACCGTAAAAAACAAAATCCGGCTTTAATATCCCGTTACAGGAATGACATCTCGGTATATCTTGAGATATATCTATTTCCGTCGTTTTATATCTTAAGTTACAATCCACACAAGCTAATGTATTTATTGTTCCATGAAATTCTACAACATTTGTTGAACCTGCGGCTTGGTGAAGCCCGTCAATATTTTGAGTAATAATACCTTTTATTATACCTTGCTTTTCAAGATTTCCTAATACTTGGTGAGCTTTGTTGGGTTGTGCCGTCCCCATAGAATTAAAAAATATTTTTCTCATTTCTTCCCAAGATTTTTTAGGATTTGAATAGAAAAAACTTAATTCTATAAATTTGGGATCATATTTGTTCCACAATCCGCCTGCACCGGTAAAAGGAGGGATTCCGCTTTCAACGGATATTCCGGCACCGGTAAATCCGATAGCATATTTTGATTTTTTTATCAGATCCGCAACTATTTCAATGTTGTTCATAAGATATATTATACAATATAAACGAAAAAATGACATTAGTTTTTTTATTGAAAAAAACACCATAAAAATTATAGAATATACGGAATATGATAAAGGTTGAAAATTTGTATAAATCTTTTGAAACTAAAAAAGTGTTACAAGGTGTAAGTCTTGAAGTCAAAGACGGTGAAACACTTGTTATCATAGGCGGTTCCGGAACCGGTAAAAGTATTTTACTTAAAAATCTTGTAGGGCTTATAAAACCGGATTCCGGGAAAATTGTTATTGACGGTATAGATGTAACAAAAACGGACAGAAAAAATCTTAGAGAAATTCAAAAAAAGATCGGTTTTCTGTTTCAGGAAGCGGCGCTGTTTGATTCTTTGACAATAGAAGAAAATGTTTCTTTCGGTATGAAAAACCTTACGAATTTATCCGAACAGGAAATGAAAAAAAGAGTTTCTTCTTGTTTGAACATGGTTGGGTTAAGTTCCGACATAGAAAAGTTAAAACCTTCCGCACTGAGCGGCGGTATGAAAAAAAGAGTGGGACTTGCAAGGGCTATAGCTTATCAACCGAAATACATTTTTTATGATGAGCCGACTACGGGACTTGATCCTATAATGTCCGATGTTATAGGTGAACTTATAATTCATTTGAAAAAAGAGTTAAAAGTGTCATCTATTGTTGTTACTCACGATATGAATTCTGCTTATAAAATAGCAGACAGAATAATAATGTTGTATTTAGGTAAAGTAATTTTTGAAGGAACGGTAGAAAAATTAAAGAAAACGATTGCTAATCCTAAAACAACTAACGATAAAATGTTGAAACAGTTTGTTGACGGTTCAAGTGTAGGTCCGATACCTGTTGAAACAACATTTTCAATGCAATAATTTTTGTAAAGCAAAAAAATATTGCAATTTGTAGTTTAAATATAGTTCTTTTAAAATTTTTATTTACAAGCAAAAAAGCCATTCGTTTGAAAAATTTAAAGCCAACCATAGAACTCGCTTTTTTCTAACAACCTAATGTAACGAAAAAAGCTCAAACATCAATGGTTTAAAAATTTTTGAAAATTATAATTTTTGCTCTAAATTTTCTTGCACTCATAGACGGCTTTAATCATGCTTGTAAATAAAAATTTTAAAAAATTGTTTTATCATAATTTGTAGTTTAAGGGGTTCTTGTGTCTAACGAATTAAAACTTGGAATTTTTGTAGTTATAGGTTTAATGGCCGTACTTTTAACCATAATGTTGTTGGGCAATTACAGCTTAACATCAAAATATGTTGTTAATACCTATTTTGATAACACTGCCGGTCTTCCCAAAAAAGCCAAAGTAAAAATTTCCGGCGTTGATGTAGGGAACATAAAAGATATCGTTTTGGAAGAAGGAAAAGCCAAAGTTATTCTTGTGATAGACAGAAAAATAAAATTGTATTCGGATGCAACGGCAAAAATAGTTTCTATGGGAATAATCGGAACAAAATATGTGGAAATTAATCCCGGAACACCCGGCAACAAAGTTATAGAACACGGACAAACTATCAATACCGCAAAAGGAGCTTCTCTTGAAGAGTTGATAGAAAACGCAGTAAAAAAAGTTGACGAAGTTTTAGGTAATGCTTCCGAAGGTTTAAATAAAGATTTCTTCAAAAATCTTTACGATACGGCAGAAAATCTTAAAAAAGTAAGTAAAACAATAGCCGACAAAGAAAGACAAATCGGACAAGTTATAGATAATTTCAAAAACTTTTCTTCCGATTTGTATGGCATAACTCAACAAAATAAACAGGATATAAGAGATATTGTTCTTGAACTTAAAAAAGTATCAAGCAAGATAGACGAAATAGTAACAAAGATAAACGAAGGTGACGGAACAATAGCAAAATTGATAAATGATGAACAAATGGCAGACGAGCTTAAAGAGACTGTTAGCGATATTAAAGTTACCGTTGAACAAATACAATCCTTCGTATCAAAAACCAAAAAGCTTGAAATCGATTGGGAATATATGGGCAGATTTGATACCAGAAACGACAGATATCGTAACGATTTCGGTATCAGGTTTAGACCTACTAACCATAAATTCTATTATCTCGGTATAAGCAATATCGGTAATTACACTAACGAAGACGATGAGTTTGAAAGAAACAATATGAACAAGATAGATGCTCTTATCGGATTCAGATCCGAAAATCTTGAAGCTTACGGCGGTGTTATGAGAAGTAAAGGCGGAGTAGGGGTAGGTTGGTCACCGTTCGATAAAATATATGGTCCGATGAGAAGATTATATATTAACGCTGAAGCAATATTCAGAACGGAAACTGCTAAAAAAGATGATCCGGACAGAGACAAACCGAATGTTATACTCGGTGCAAGACTTGGTATTTTCAAATGGTTGTATGTCGGTGTACAGGTTGAAGATACACTTACAAAAACAAATGTTATGCCATATATTAAACTTAAAGTTACGGATGACGATCTTGCAAGTATGTTTGGTGTAGCGGGAATAGCAGCTACAAGTTCAAAATAAAAAATATGAAATCTAAAAAAATAAAAACAGTATTTGTATGTCAAAGTTGCGGTTATGAATCTCCCAAATGGTTAGGAAAATGTCCGGGATGTTCTAAGTGGAACACTTTTGTTGAAGAAAAACAAGAACCTGTTTTATCTTCAAACCAGTCAACAAGACAACTTACCGGTTTTTCTTCGGGAACATTTCCTTTAAATGATGTTGCCGTTAAAAGTTTTGAAAGAATAAAAACGGGAATTAAAGAATTCGATCATATGATAGGCGGAGGAATCGTTCCCGGTTCTCTTACTTTATTGGGAGGTGCACCCGGTATAGGAAAATCAACTTTAATGTTGCAGATTTCAGGTGCTCTTTCAAAAACGGGAACTGTACTTTATATATCGGGAGAAGAATCTCTTTCTCAGGTAAAATCAAGAGCCGAAAGATTAAACATTTGTAAAGACAATATTTTTCTTGCTTCGGAAACTAATCTTGAAAATATAGTTTCCGCAATAAACAAAATACAACCGAAATTTTTGGTTATAGATTCAATACAGACGACATATCATCCGGAATTTACATCGGCTCCCGGTTCGGTAGGGCAAGTTAGAGAATGTTCCGCAGAACTGTTAAGAATAGCAAAATCTCAACATATAACGGTTTTTATACTGGGACATGTAACAAAAGACGGAGATTTGGCAGGTCCGAGAATTTTGGAACATATTGTCGATACCGTTTTATATTTTGAAAACGAGAAACAACAAATATACAGAATTTTAAGAGCATATAAAAACAGATTCGGCCCGACAAGCGAAATAGGAATATTCGAGATGAAAGCCGAAGGTCTTAAAGAAGTAGCTAACCCTTCAATGATTTTTTTAAGTGAAAACTCAAACACTGTGGCCGGAAACGTTGTAACATCTTCAATAGAAGGAACAAGACCTTTACTTATAGAAATACAGTCTCTTGTAGCAAGAACGAATTTCGGGTTACCCAGAAGAATGGTTTCCGGATACGACTTGAACAGAGTAATAATAATTATTGCCGTTCTTGAAAAAAGAATCGGTATTCCGCTCGACAGTCAGGATGTATTCATAAATGTTGTGGGCGGAATAAAAATAAAAGAAACAGCTTCGGATTTGGCTATAGCTTGTGCAATAGCATCGGCAAACAGCGGAGTTGTTTGTCCGGATAAAACGGTTATTTTCGGTGAAGTAGGTCTTGCAGGAGAAGTAAGAGCCGTTTCTCAAATCAGAGAAAGATTAACCGAAGCGGAAAAATTAGGTTTTAAAAAAGCTATAATACCTAAAAGCAACTTAAAAAGTTTAAATTATAAAGGTAACATTGAAATTATCGGTGTAACCAATGTGCATAGTGCAATACAAGCAATAAGATAATTTTTAGGAGATATAATATGTTAAGATTTTCAACGGCAGGCGAATCACACGGACAAGGAATAATTGCAATACTTGAAGGTATTCCGGCAGGATTAAACATAAATACGGAAGATATAGATGTAGATCTTGCAAGAAGACAAAAAGGGTATGGAAGAGGACAAAGAATGAACATAGAAACAGACCAGGTTCATATTTTGTCCGGAGTAAGATACGCAAAATCTTTAGGTTCCCCGATAACTCTTTTTGTTTTCAATAAAGATTGGCAAAATTGGCAGTCGGTAATGTCACCGACAAGTGTAGATATCGACGGAAAACATTTAAGAAAACCAAGACCGGGACATGCCGATCTGGCAGGTCTTATGAAATACGGAGTTGACGATTTCAGAAACATTTTGGAAAGAGCTTCCGCAAGAGAAACGGCAGCAAGAGTTGCCGTAGGTGCCGTTTGCAGAGAATTGTTAAAAGAATTCGGTATAAACGTTTATTCTTATGTTGAAACAATAGGAAAAGTTTCAGCAAAACTCTCCGGTATAGACAAAACAAAAATTCAACATTTGGCAGAAATGTCTTTTGTAAGATGTCCGGACAAAGTTGCTTCAAAAAAAATGATTCAAACAATAAGACAAGCAAATTCCAAAGGTGATACATTGGGCGGAAAATTTAAAGTTGTAGCCGAAAATGTTCCCATAGGATTGGGAAGTCATACTCAATGGGATTTAAAGCTCGACGGAAGGTTGGCACAAAGCTTAATGTCTATTCAAGCAATTAAAGCGGTTGAAGTCGGTATGGGAACAAAATTTGCAACCGTATTGGGCTCTGCCGCACACGATGAAATTTTTTATTCAAATAAAAAAGGTTTTTACAGAACAACCAACAGAGCGGGCGGAACCGAAGGCGGTATGACTAACGGAGAAAACATTGAAATAACTTGTACAATGAAACCTATCCCTTCATTATCCAAACCGTTAAAATCGGTAAACATAGATACAAAGAAAGCGGAAAAAGCGGAAGCCGTAAGAAGTGATGTTTGTGCTGTTCCCGCAGCAGGTGTTGTAGGGGAAGCCGCAGTTGCTTTTGAACTCGCAAGAGCAATCATAGAAAAGTTCGGCGGAGATTGTTTGGAAGACATGAAAAACAATTATAAAAATTATGTTTCAAGGATACAAATAATATAATGAAAAACATTGTTTTAACAGGTTTTATGGGAACGGGAAAAACGACTATAGGGCAACTTTTGGCGGAAGAGTTGCACAGACAATTTTTTGATACCGACCAGATAATAGAAGAAAGATTAGATGCAAAAATAAGTGAAATTTTTAAGAAAATCGGCGAACCGAAATTCAGAGAATTCGAAACGGAAACCATTGCTTTAATATCAAATCTTGAAGATAGCATTATATCTTGCGGAGGCGGTGCGGTAGTTAATCCCGTAAATGTTAAAAATTTAAATAGAAACGGGATAATAATAAATTTATATGCTTCGCCCGAACATATATTCAAAAGATTACATGAATACGATACAAGACCTTTGATAAAACAAATGACCAACCCTTTTGAAGGAATAAAAAAATTGTTGGCTCAAAGACAAAAAGCATACGAAAAATGTGCTTTTGCAGTAAACACGGACGATTTATCTCCGGAACAGGTTGTTGAAAAAATATTAGCAAATAAACTCGTACAGGATATTATAAAATGAATTTTGTAACCAAAGTTGTCTTAATGTTTTTGTTATTATCCGTTTTTTGTTTGGCACAAAACGGTTTTGCCGCTCCTCAACAGAAAGAGGAAACGTCTATAAAAACCATAGACAGAGAAACTTATCAGGTTCAAATAAAGCAATACAACAAAGATTATCCCATAACTTTATATGTCGTTTTTAAAGAATCTACTCCTCTTCTTGAAGAAATAAAAAAAATATTAAAAACGGAAATTTTAACCTTGGCAAAAACAAGAAAAATAGAAAACGATATTGTTGCTTCCGCGTGGTTTGACGATCAAGTTTCCGAAGATATGGAAAAAATAGAACTTACAAAAAAGTATGCTGCCTTTGTTAGAATTTATGATAAAAAAGAAAAGAAATCCGCAGGGATAGTTACTTTCCCCGAATACTTAAAATATTTAAAGAAGAAAAAAGACGAAGATAAAAACAAAGCCAAACAACAACAAACCGCTTAATAAATTATTTCTTCGTCTCTGACGTTTCTCATTCCTTTAGAATATAAATAAATAAACGGAACAAATAACAATGCAAGTCCTAACGCAAACACCAATCCTCCGCACACGGCAATAGCCATCGGTTGGTTGGTTGTAGCACCTTCTCCAAGTCCCAAAGCCAACGGAATAAGACCTACAACCGTTGTTAATGTTGTCATTATGATAGGCCTTAAATGATCCGATGTAGTCGAAACGACCATTTGTTTCAATACAAGCATATCCGCATATTTGTTGGGGTCTTGAGCAAGATGATAATTGTATCTGTCCACAAGCAAAATAGAAATATTAACAACGTTACCGACTAACATTATTATACCCAACATCGATATTGAGTTTATGGATTGTCCCGTAACAAGCAACGTTAATAAAGAACCGATAATACCTAACGGTACTGCGGTCATAACTATTACGGGTTGCAACAACGATTCAAATTCGGACGCAAGTATCATATAAATAATTATGATACCCAATATTAAAGCAAAAGATACCTGTGATAACGCTTCTTTCATGGCAAGCATTTCTCCGGTAATAAAAGAACTTACATCTTTATTGTTGTACATATCATCCAGTAAAAGTTGAAGTTCTCCAACGGCGGAAGTAAAGTTTCCTTTAACATTTGCCGTAACAAGATATGTTCTTTCGCCTTCAACTCTTTTAATTGCAGGTAAAGTTTTTACAAAACTTGCCTGAGCAATCTGTTTTAACTGAATCGTCATACCCCAAGACGAATATGCGGTCATTTCCAAAACCTTATCCAAAGTATCTCTGTCTTTCGGCTGCATTCTTACTCTTATATCCATTTCATCGTCGGGAAGTTTTAATTTTGTTGCGACAAATCCTTTTATTCCCGCAAGAGTCATTGCGGCAATATCCTGAGTAGATAAACCGAATAACGACGCTCTTTCTCTGTCTATCGTAAGACGAAGTTCGGGAACTTCATCGGAAGGATCTATTTTAATACCGTAAAATTGCGGCATACCTTCCATTTGACTTTTTAATTTATCGGCATATTCTCTCAGCTTGGACAATTCTTTACCTTTTAACTCAACGGTAACACCTGCAGTAGAACCGATACCCGATCCGAATAAACCTTGTTGCGTAATAAACTCGACATCCAAATCTTTTATGTTCCATTTTTTTATTTCGTCACTCAAGTCGGCAACTATTTCGTTTGTCGACATACCTTTTGAAGACAAATTGGTAATTATTCTTGCCTGATAACTTCCGGAAGTTTCTATTCCTCCTCCGCTGTTATCATCTCCGGTAGAACCTATCGTCGTAGAAACATCTCTGACTTCATCGTATCTTGAAATTTCTTTTTCTATTCTTCTAACCACGGTATCGGTAATTTCAAGAGGAGTATCCGGATGCATCGCAACATTTAAAACGAATCTTCTTTCATCGGATTTTGCCATAAATTCTTTAGGAATAAAATAAACTACCATAGCACCGAGTATTGCATAGAAAAACACAAAAGTAAAAACTTGTAATCCTTTTAAGTTTAATGCGGATTTTAAAATAGGAACAAAATATTCCTGTATGGCTTTTCTTCCTGCCGTAACGGAAATATTATGGACATTTGCGGTAAGCGCAAGACGAGGAACCAAAAACATAGCCGAAAAAATAGATGCTATCATGGCATATGTTATGGTTAAAGCAAGCTGTTTAAATAATTGACCTATCATACCTGCAACGAAAACGAAAGGAATAAATATTGCAATTGTAGTAATTGTAGAACTTAAAATAGGAGCAAGAAGTGTAGACGAGGCCTGATAAATACATTCTTTTTTCGGTAAATTCTTATTTCGATGCAGAGCCATCAAAATATTTTCTATAACAACGTTACCGTTATCGACAACCATACCGATACCGATAGTCAAACCTCCCAAAGACATGGAGTTAATCGTTATTCCCTGAAAATACATGATACTTAATGTAACACACAAACTTATAGGAATTGCGGTATTGATAATTGCAGAACCCACAAAACTTTTCATAAAGAAATACAACAAAATAAACGTTAACAATATACCTTGTAAACCCGACTGATAAATACTTGTTAACGATTGTTTAATAAATATGGATTGATCGTAAATTATTTTTATATCGATATTGTCGGGAATTTTTTCTTTTATATCTTCCATCTTTTCGTGTACCAACTTGGACATATTAATCAGGTTCGCACCGGACTGAGGATATATTCCTATGGAAATATTATCTTTGGAATTGTATCTGGACATACCTTTTCTGTCTCTTAAAGATTCTTTCACATCGGCCACATCTCGCATATAAACTATTTTTTCGCCCGTCTCACCCTGATAAGATCTGTCTCTTCTGTATCTTGCAGAACCTTGTTGTTGATCCTGTTTACCGAAAGAAAGATTTTCTATATCTTCAAGAGTTTTAAATTCACCTACCGTTTTAACGATATACTCGTGCTTTTCTTCTTTGATTGTTCCGGCAGGATAAGTAATATTTGCGGTTTGTAACGATGTAACAACATCCGTAATAGCCAGTTGGTTTGCAAGAAGTCTGCCTTTATCTATTTCCACCAATATTTCTTTTTGTTCTCCACCTTTTAAATCAACTTTTGCAACTCCTTCCAATCTTTCAAGTTCATCTTTAACATTTTTTCTTAATGTATTTCTTAAATCCGCCATCTGCATTAACGTAGGTTGCATATCTTTATATGTGGCAGACAAAATCATTGCTTCTACCTGCATAGGATTATATTTTAAAACTACAGGATCCAGAGCATCTTTAGGCAACGATTCTTTTATCAAATCTATTTTTTCTCTTATATCCATAGAAGCAAAATCCATGTTCGTTCCCCACAAAAACTCGCAAGAAACTATGGACGCCCCTTCTTTAGATATGGACGACACTCGCTTTATTCTTTTTACCGTTCCGGCGGTTTCTTCAACTATTTTACTTATAAGTTTTTCGGCTTCTTCCGGACCTGCACCTTCATATTTTGTGATAATCGTAATTTGCGGATATTCCATTGCGGGAAACAATTCTTGCGGAATTCTTGTCCATGCAATAACACCCATAAGAATTACGGCCAAAAATATCATAACTGTTGTTACAGGTCTATCTACAGGCAGTCTTAATAAACTCATAATTTTTCTTCCTTATATATTCTCAAAATTCTCTTTATTAGTGTACTTCTTATACATTTTAGTAAATAAATTAAACAAAAACATAAGTCCGAGTGCTCTGCAAAGACTAAGCAAACTGCTTTTAGGTTTTTCCAAAACGTAGTATGCCGTCGGAATTATAAGCATGGTTAACATTGTTCCCGTAATTGTTCCGCACAAAACGGTAAGACCTAACGATCTCCACATTGTTGCAGATTCATCTCTACTTAATACCATCGGTAAAAGTCCCAAAGTTTTCATAAGCAAAGTTATAAGTTCAGGTCTTAACCTTTCTTTACAACTTTCAAATATAACTCTTTTCAAATCTTTTCTTCCGACCCTTCTTTGATTTATTTTATCGACGATAATAATTGAGCTGTAAACAATACAACCGAACAAAATCATCACACCTATCCACACACCCAAACTTATCGGTTTTTTAAATATCCACAACGAAAAAGCCACACCTATCATACTTAACGGCAACGAAAACATTATAAGTGCCGGCTGTAAATAAGATTCAAAGATAGAAGCAAGAACAAAAAATATAAGTATAACCGTAAGAGAAACAGCAAGCATAAACTGTCCTCTGTTCTTAACGGTTTTCTCATAATCTCCCGAAATATTGAAAGAATAATCTTGCGGAAAAGCTACACCTTTTAATGTTGCTTTTATTTTCTCGGCTGCAGTCGTAAGACCTATTTTTGCTCTATTGGCACTTATTTGTATAAATCTTTTTTTATTCTTTCGCCAAATTTCCTGATTCGATTTTAATTTATCCATATCGGCTACTTGCCCTACATAAACAATATCTTTTCTCGGATTAACAACACCTATAAACGGTATTTGCTCTATACTTGTAATACTGTCCGGATACAATCTGCAAATTGTTTCTATCTGTTTACCTTCCGTTCTGTACTGTGTAGCAATAAGTCCTCTCAACTGACAATGTAATGTGTTACTGAAATAATATGTAGTTAAACCGAAAACCGCTAACCTGTCGTAATTAACGGTTAAAATAACTTCAGGTTCATCTTCTCTCATTCTTATTTTAACATCGGTAAGACCTTTAACCTGTTGCAACCTTCCCGAAGAAGAAAAAGCAAGCTGTTTTAAAGTATCGTAGTTTTGTCCGTAAAAATCCACATATATTTCTTTTGATGCAGAACTTTGAGAATCCTGAAAATAGACAAACGCCGGTGAAAATTCTCCGAACCTTTTTCTGAACTCCTCTTTAAATTCTTCCGCTTTTTCATAAACGGTAACTTCAACAAAAGTATGAAGTTTTTCAACTTTCGACGACACTCTTTTAACCTGATCATGATAACTCATTAAAGCTTGTTCCATTTTTTTAACAACTTCGTTAGAAACTTCTATTCTTGTTGCAGGAGGAAACTGTATACCTATACGGAAAGTATTAACGTTACCCGCATCCATAAACTCGGAATCTCTGGTCATCATAATTTTTGCAGCAAGTAAAAACAAAATTAAAGTGAATATCCAAACATATGTTTGCCATCTGAAACAAAACTTTAATATCTTACCGTAAATATGTCTAACTTTTATGTACCATCTTTGAAAATCCAAATCGAACTTATTTTGCCATCTGTAAATTTCAACAGGAATAAACATCATAGTTGCAATAACGGATGCAACAAGCGCAAACGTTATTGTCAATCCGAAAGGAACATACATTTGCCTTATTTCCGGTTCCAAAAATACCAACGGTAAAAACACAATTATTGTTGTAACGGTAGAAGCAAATATCGGTTGCCATAATTCCGCAGTACCTTTAACAACAAGCTCCGCTTTTGTAGCAAAAGTTTTTCTGTGATGATGAAAAGCAATATTTTCAAGCACAACAATGGAGTTATCCATAACATTTGCCATACCCATGGCAAGACCGCTCAAAGTCATAATATTAAATGTTTGATTTGTAAAATATATAAGAATTATCGACATAAACAAGCTTAAAGGCATGGTAGTTGCAACTATAAAAATACTTCTTACATTTTTCATGAAAAGGAACAATACCCCTGCAAGAATTATACCGCCCAAAACAAGTGCTTCAACAAGCGAAGATATTGCTTTTTGAATATATTCGGCATCGTTCTTTACTATGGTTATTGTAATATCCGGATCCAAAATCGATTTCATATTATCTATAATAGCTACAGCTTCGTTTGCAACTTTTATGGTATTTGCGGTTGATTCTTTTTGAATATAAACGGAAACCACATCTTGCACGTTAAGTCTTGAATATGACGTCGGTTCGTAATAAGAATCTCTTATTGTGGCAATATCGCCGATTCTGACAATAGAACCGGACGGAGTTATAGCAATTGCAGTATTTTCTATTTCTTCAATACTGCTGTATTCACCCGTTGCCCTTATAACAAAATCTTTACCGTTTTGATTTATTTCTCCTGCCGAAATAGACAAATTAGCAAGGTTGATTTTATTAACAACTTCAAGAATGGAAAGTTTATATCCCAAAAGTTTCGAGTTATCCATTTCTATCAAAAACTTTCTTTCTCTACCGCCACCGAACTCAACATTTGCAACGCCGGAAACTCTCATGATTTTTTCTTTAAGTTGCTCTTCCGCAATTTCTCTTAACTGTTCCGGAGTTTTTTCGGGAGAACTTAAAGACAATATTATTATGGGACTGTCGGACTGTTCGAATTTTGCAATGATAGGTTTTTCCGTTTCTTTAGGTAAATTATGTTTTATCATTGCTATCTTTTCTCTTATATCGATAACAATGAAATCGGTATCAACATTGTGATGAAACATCATCATAATATTGGACTCCGACTCTTTGGAAGAAGAAATCATTTCTTTTAAACCGTTAAGTTCTGCAAAAACTTCTTCTAACGGTTTTGTAACATACTTTTCAACTTCGCTGGCGGCAACACCGCCTCTGAGACGTGTAATAACACTTACCAAACCTGATTGTGCACTCGGATTTAATTCTACGGGGACTCTAAAGGTTGTGATAGCAGAAAATAAAATCATGGCAATAACAAGCATTAAAGTTGTTACCGGTTTTTTTATTCCGAATTCTATCATTTAGTTTCCTTTAACCCGTAATGTAGGTTAAATTAGATATTTTTTTTGGTTTTCTTTTGTTGAACGGTTTGATATTTTAAACCTTTCAACTCTTCAACTATCTTTTATATTATTTAGGTGTATTAACGGTGTCTTCTATTGCCTCAAGGAATTTAACTTTCATACCGTCACTTAATTGTCCTTGAGTTTCTATAACAACAAATTCACCTGTTTGTAAACCCTGTTCTATAACGGTTTTATCCGTTAATTTTTCACCTAACTGACATGGTCTCATTAAAATGGTTCCTTCACCCGGAGTTCTGTAATCGGGAGAAACAACGGGAACCAAAAATGCGTTTTCACCTAAAGAAACGATACTGTCGTTAGGAACAAGCATAACATCTTTCAATTCTTTAAGAAGTATTACTCCTCTTCCGAACATACCGGATCTTAATTTTCCTTCATCGTTTTCAACACTTACTTTTATTGTAGATGTTCTTGTTCTTTCTTTAACAGTAGGAGCAATTTCCGTTAATGTTCCCATAAACTCTTTACCGTGATAAGAATCGCAATTAATCGTTACCGTTTGTCCGATAGCAAGTTTATGAACATCTTTTTCCGGAATATCAACTTCAAAGTTTGTTCCTTTATCGCTGATAAATTTTGCAACAACATCTTGCGGTGTAATATAGTCGCCCGGCTTGATTATTATTTCGGCTAAAATTCCGTCACTTGGTGCCATAAGATTTGTTTTTGCCAAATTAGATTGGGACAATTCCACTTCCGACAACGAAGCTTTTACCTTGGATTGCGCAGACTGAATTTCATATTTTGCTTCATATAATTTACTTTCGGAAAGAGCTTTCATTCTATATAATTCTTCATAAACTTTATATCTTTCCATAGCTGAATTATATGCGGAAACTTCACTTCTGTATTTACTTTTTGCATAATCGGCTTTTGTCATTGCATCTCTCGGATCCAAAGAACAAATAACTTCACCCTGTTTAATTCTTGCTCCTTCTTTATAATTGTAAGAAGCAAGCTGACCGTCGAGCTCAAATCTCATTTCATTTTCAACGGCACCTTTTATCGTTCCCATTACGGTATAAGTATCCTTATAATCTTCTCTTGCGGCTTTTTTAACTTTTACCGTTATCATCTCTTGTTTTTCTTCAACAACTTTTTCTTTTGCAAAATATATAAAATAAATAGCAACACCTATAAGAATCAGCAACAATACTGCAAGAGCATACATTGCATTTCTTTTAAATTTAGGATATTTTTGCGATATTTGGTTATACCTGTAAACAATACCCTCTATCAATTTATAATACAAATATTTGAAATTCAATTTCCCCTCCGACTATATAATCAATATTACCTTAAACTCATTAGAGTAAGCTTTTCCAATTCAACAATTGAAGCATGGTTTGCATAAAGAGCTTTCGCAAATGCAGCTATAGCTTCCGCATAGTTCCAACTTTCTTCCATAAGAGCTACGGTTTCCACTTCATACAAATCGTTTCTCTTTTTCATAAGAGCAAGTTTTCTTTCTTTAACTTTCAACTCGTTTCTTGTTGTTCTTGCATTATTTAAAGAAAGAATGTATTCGTTATATGCCTTTTCTACCGATAATCTGCTGTTTTTCAACAAATCCATCAACTCCGCATTTAATTGTCTTTTTGAAACAGCACTTTCTTTATCGTCTATAAAATACTGTATATCGTCTAAAACTCCTAATTGAACGGATAAAGTATCCACCTCAACTCTTTTACTTGCATCGACGATTGTTGCAGGGTCTGTTCTGTCCATACTATACGAGGCAGCTAATGAGTTTCCCCATAACCCCCAAGAAAGTCTTGCCGATAACGTCCACTGTGTAGTAAGTTCCAACGGTTCGGTAACAAAAGCTTCACCGGTTTTTCCGTAAAAACCTTCCGCATATAGTTGAGGATGAACTTTCGATTTACTTATCTTAATTTTTTGTTCTGCCATATCAAGTTGCAATTTTGCCAACTGAACATCAAGATTGTTCGACTGAACAAAACTTATACAATCTTGCATTGTAAATGCAATTTCAAAAGCATCGGAAGGCAATTCGTCCGAAACGGTTGCCGGAATTTCTTCCAACGTGTTTACACCTACGGTTTCTATTAATTTTTGTGTAGAAAACTCAAGGTTTATTCTCGAAGAACTTAAAAGATTTGCAACTTTATCTCTGAAATTTTCGGATTCCGCCAAATCAAGATTTGATATTGCCTTTGCTTTATATTCTACTCTTGTTTTTAAAAACAAATTTTCAACCTGTTCGAAAGCTTTGCTCAATGCAACATATTCCATCTTTAACGTAAGATATTCATAGTAAGCAAGTTTTACATTGGCATACAAATCTTCTTTTGCCTTTGTGTAATTATATTTGGCGGCATCTTTCATCATCTTGTTGTATTTATAATTTGCTTTATTGGCACCGCCGGTATATAAAGGCAACGAAGCCCTTGCGCCGATACTTTCCGATTTGTATTCCGTTTCACTGCCTATACCGTGTTCAGAAGAAGAATACAAAGCGGTTTTACCTTTTGATTGTTCGCTTTGTAAATACAATTGAGGGAAAAAAGTACGGATGGCTCCCGTAACTCTTAACTGAGCCAAATCCACTTGTTCGGCAGCAACCGCTACTTTTTGGTCTCTTGCCTGTGCAAGTTTTAAACATTCTTCAAGAAATTCGTCAGCACAAAAACAAGGTTGCACAACCAAAAAACTTATAATGGTTAAACTTAATATTTTCTTTATCACAAAATATCCTTTTTATTATCTTTAAAAGTATATAAGAAAAACTTAAATTTGTCAACAAAAATCAATAAGTTTTATCATTTTTATATTTTTTAAAAATTTTCTTTCTGTAAACAAATATCAGCACTACCGAAACAATTATACAAACAACTACTATGGGAATAATATATTTTACAACATAGTTTTGTATTATATAGTCCGCATACGGTTTCCCGCATAACAAAACACCTACGGAAAGCATTACCCAAGAAAGAGCATAAACTATCGCGGACAACACATAAAAAAATTTCTTGCCGGTCTTTTGTCCGTAATACCCGCAAATCAAAGCTCCTCCCCACCCGAAAGGAACGTTTATTGCTATTAGGATTATTCCTATTATTACCTCTACCGTCATTTTTGTTTTTTATGTAACAAAATTTCGTCCAAACAAGAAATATTTTGTTTTATTCTTGCAAGCAGATTTTCGTATTCTTTTAAGTTCGGATTATATTTTAATAACTGTTCCAAGCCCGACACTATATCTTTTTTCGTATCACCCGTAGATTTTTTACTTTTAGGAATTGTGTGCAAAACACACAAATTTCTTGCTTTTGACGGTTTTATTTTTATTAAATCAAGTTCTATTCTTTTTGCTATAAAATTTAATATATCTATTTCATCTTTTGAATTATCTTCGCTTTTTATCGTATCTATTAAATCTTCTATACCGAAATATATTATCGGTTCAAAATCTATTTTTGCCAACTCTTCTATTTCCTTAGTTAATGTACCAAAATCCGATAACATTTTTTTTCTTAAACTTGTTGCACTTTTTTCGTCCTCTTTAGGATAAACATAAGCAATAAGTTCGTTTTCAAGATCCTGATACATAAAGAATTGTTCATGATAAAAAACTTTATGACATTTCGGACATTCAACCGTATTGAATCTTCCCGATAAAAGAACTTCTTTTAAATCGGGATCATCAAATATATTTACGGCTTTCCAAACTTCCGCTTCGAAAGTTTCTCCGCAACTGCATTTAATTTCACAATTAGAAAGTATTGACATTCTTATATTTTACCAATTTTGTATGTTTTTTTCCAACAAAAAAAGATTAGGTTTATAACAACCTAATCTTCAAATATTTTAAAAAGTGCTGAGGGGCAGAATCGAACTGCCGACACAAGGTTTTTCAGACCTTTGCTCTACCGACTGAGCTACCTCAGCACTTTACATCTTTATTCTTGTATAAGATCTTCCGTTTTTTCTTCCGTTACAACAACTTCTTCTTCTACAGGAGCAGACTTTTTAAAAGTTTTAGAATATCTTGCTTTACCTTTTTCAACCAATTCCGAAACTTTTACTTTGCTGTCTGCAACGAATTGTCTGCCTTTCTTTTTCAAGTCGGCACTTACTTCGCCTGCATCTTCAACGAAATCTTCCGTTAATTTTTTCAAATGAGCTCTTGTTTCTTTACCTGTTTTCGGAGCATACAACAATGCTGCTGCCGCACCTACAACTGCACCTAACAAAAAAGCAAAAAGACCACTATCTCTATTATCCATAATATGCCTCCTACTTCTTTTTTCTAAAGAACACAGATGTTACTGCAGGTAAAACTGTTGCGGCTATTTTAACCCATGCTTTCGGGAAAAAACTTGCCATTTCCAAAACACCATCGGAAATTTTATGAACAGAATCCAATTCAGCATTGACTTTGTTTATTGTTTCTTCCAATTTCTTGGTAGTTTGTGTCAACTGAATCATAGCAAGTATAAAGTAGATTATAGCTACTATTATTGCTATCGTCAGCAAAACTATACAAACTGTTATTATTTCGTTCATATCTTTAAATTGTACAAAAAAAATATTTTTTTTTCAACTATATAATTGTTTTACCGGATTCAAGTTCAAACAAATGAACTTTCTTCAAATCAAAAACAAGCTCAATTACCTGGTTCGGTTTTGATTTGTTATTTGAATCAACTTTTGCAACCATTATATTTTTGCCGGTATTGAAATGTAAATAAATTTCGCTACCTAAAGGTTCAACAATGTCTACCGTTGCACTAAAACCGCTAACTACCTGATGAGAAACATTTGCAAAAAGTTTATCATATATATCTTCAGGTCTTACACCCATAACGATTTTTTGGTTAACAAACGGTGCAACTTTATCTTTCATAAAATCGGGAACCTTAACATCAAAAGATCCTTCTTTCAATACTAAACCGTCATTTTCTTTATATACTTCAACATTAAAGAAGTTCATCGGAGGTGTACCTATAAAACCTGCAACAAATTTGTTTGCCGGTTTATCGTACAATTCCAAAGGACCTGCAATTTGTTGAATTATACCGTCTTTCATTACACAGATTTTATCACCCATTGTCATAGCTTCTGTTTGGTCATGTGTAACATATATCATTGTGCTTTGCAATCTTTCATGCAATTTTTTCAATTCGGCTCTCATCTGTACTCTTAACTTTGCATCAAGGTTTGAAAGAGGTTCATCAAACAAGAAAACTTTAGGTTTTCTAACTATAGCTCTACCTACTGCTACTCTTTGTCTTTGTCCTCCGGAAAGTTGTTTGGGTTTTCTGTCTAACAAATGAGAAATACCTAAAATTTCGGCTGCTTCTTTTACTCTTTTATCTATTTCCGCTTTTTCATAACCTTTAAGTTTTAAAGCAAAAGCCATATTTTGGTAAACGGTCATATGAGGATACAATGCATAGTTTTGGAAAACCATTGCAATATCTCTGTCTTTTGGAGGAACATCGTTTACTCTTTTACCGTCTATCAATATGTCACCGGCTGTAATATCTTCAAGACCTGCAACCATTCTTAAAGTTGTCGTTTTACCGCAACCGGAAGGTCCTACAAGAATACAAAATTCTTTATCTTTAATTTCCAAGTTAAAATCTTTAACAATTTTAACATCGCCATAACTTTTGTATACATTTTTCAAAATAATTTCGGCCATTAATTCCTCCAAAACAGTTTACAAAAATACAAATATTGAAATAAAATTATATACTTTTGAAAAAAGTTAGTCAACAAAAAATTGCCTTGGGCAATTTTGAGGAATATAAGACTATGTGTATAGAGGTATAGAAATTTTTGCAGAGCAAAAATTGAAGTATGGAAGGATAGAGGTACAGAAGTATAGAAACGACAATAGTAAGGAAAAAGTAGTTTTTGTCTTTTCTATACATCTATGCATCCAAACATCCATTCCTCAAAAAGCCGCAAATCGATTTTTTCGTGGTTTGACAATAAATCTACATATAATGTAAAATAAAAAGATTATGATTAACAGTTACAATAAAATATTTTTATCAAAAAAACTCTTTGAGTTTCGATGGTGCAAAGCATAGTTTGAAGCACATTTAGTACCGAAAAAACTCAAAAGGAGAAAAGTAATGTCAAAATTTAACGATAAAAAAATAGTTTTAGAAGAAAAAGATATACCTAAACAATGGTATAACATACAAGCGGATTTACCGCATCCTTTGGAACCTGCTTTTAACACAAGAACAGGAAAAATCGCAACAAAAGAAGATTTATGCCAAATTTTTCCTGAAGAAATTGTTAAACAGGAAATAAGTACCGAAAGATGGATAGATATCCCGGACGAAGTAAGAGATGCTTATAAAATATGGAGACCGTCCCCTCTTATAAGAGCAACAAACCTTGAAAAGTTTTTGGATACACCTGCAAAGATATATTTTAAAAACGAAGGTGTAAGCCCTTCAGGCAGTCACAAATCAAATTCCGCAATAGCACAGGTTTATTATAATAAGAAAGCGGGAACAAAAAGAATAGCAACCGAAACAGGTGCCGGTCAGTGGGGTTCGGCTCTTGCTATGGCTTGCCAGATGTTCGGAATTGAATGTGTAGTATATATGGTAAAAGTTTCGTTCCAACAGAAACCTTACAGAAAATCTCTTATGCAGGTTTACGGAGCAAATGTTTATGCAAGTCCTTCAACACAAACGGAAGCAGGAAGAAAAGTGTTGGAAAAAGATCCTAACTGTACAGGTTCTTTAGGTATAGCAATATCGGAAGCAATAGAAGATGTTTTAACACACGAAAATGCAAAATATTCTTTAGGCAGTGTATTAAATCATGTTGCAATGCACCAAACGGTTATCGGTTTGGAAGCAAAGAAACAATTGGAAATGATAGACGAATATCCTGATATAGTAATAGCTTGTTTAGGTGGCGGTTCGAACTTTTCGGGTTTAGCATTTCCTTTCATAATGGATAAAATAAAAGGAACTCATAAAAACTTAAAAGCTATAGCCGTTGAACCTTCGGCATGCCCGAAACTTTCTAAAGGTGTATATGCATACGATTACGGAGATTTGTCGGGATTTACACCTGCATTTAAGATGTACACATTAGGTCATACATTTATGCCAAGCGGAATACATGCGGGCGGATTAAGATATCACGGAGCATCACCGTTGGTTTCTGCAATAGTTAAAGAAAAACTTGCAGAATCGGTAGTAGTAAAACAAAGAGAAGTTTTTGAAGCGGCAGTAACTTTCGCAAGATGTGAAGGAATACTTCCCGCACCGGAATCTTCTCATGCAATAAGAGTAGCAATAAACGAAGCATTAAAAGCAAAAGAAGAAGGTAAATCTAAAACAATATTGTTCAATTTGTCCGGTCACGGTCATTTTGATTTAACGGCTTACGAACAATATTTGGCAGGAAAAATTCAAGATTGTAATTATTCCGAAGAAGAAGTTAAAGAAGCATTAAAAGATTTACCGAAAGTAAATATATAAATTTTGCTTTGCAAAATTTAGTTTATGGTTTGTGGTTTACAGTTTATGGTTTAATGTAAAATTTTGTTGCACAAAATTTTCTAATAAATATCAAAAATTCACTTTGTGAATTTTACAACAAACTATAAGCTATCAACTATAAACAAAAAACGGGGTTTTTCAGTATGGCAAACAAGACAGGAATTATTTGTACAATGGGGCCGGCAACAAGGTCCGCAAAAGTTATAAAAAGTCTTTCCGATAACGGAATGACAGTTGCAAGACTTAATTTTTCTCACGGAACATTCGATCAATACGAAAAAGATATTGCATTAATAAGATCCGTAAACAAAAAATATAAAAGAAACATTAAGATTTTGGGCGATTTGGAAGGACACAGAATAAGAATCGGCTTATTGGAAGGCGGAAAACCTGTAGAGTTAAAAAAAGATCAAAAACTTGTATTAACAAACAAAAAACTTATCGGCAACTCAAAAACAGTTTCAATAGATTATTCGGGACCGATGTCGGATTTAAAAAAAGGTCTTGAAATATTTATTGATGACGGCAACTTAAAACTTACCGTTGTTTCTTCCGGTAAAGATGCCGTTACAACGGTAGTAGGTATGGATTATCTTTTAAAAGAACATAAAGGTATAAATATACCTGCCGCAAAATTACATTTCCCGGAAATTGAAGAGCACGATAAAAAGCATATTGATTTTGCAATAAAAAACAAACTCGATTACATTGCAAACTCTTTTGTAAGAAACAAGTCCGACATGAAATATTTGAAAAAAATAGTTGCACAGCAACATCCGAAATGTCAACTTGTAGCAAAAATAGAAGATAGGGAAGGTATAGATAATGTTGCTTCTATTTTAGAAGTTTGTGACGGTATAATGGTTGCAAGAGGCGATATGGGAATATCCATTCCTTTATGGACTGTTCCCGTAGTTCAAAAATATATAATAAGAAAATGCAGATCAAGACAAAAATTTGTTATAACGGCAACACAAATGCTTGAAAGTATGGTAGAAAACCCCGTTCCTACAAGAGCGGAAGTAAGCGATGTTGCAAATGCAATTATAGACGGCAGTAATTTTGTAATGTTGTCTGCGGAAACTGCAGTAGGGAAATATCCCGAAAAAGCAGTTGCTATGATGGGTAATATTATAAAATTTACCGAAAAAAACATATATAGATTACCGTTGGTATAAAATGAAACAAATATTATTTTCTCTTTTAGCTATGTGTTCCGCACTTATCGGCACATTTATAGTATTAAAATTTTCGGAATGGGCAAGGAAAAACTCTATTCTTTTAATAGGGTTTGCGGCAGGTGTTATGTTATCCATAGCATTTGTTCATTTGTTACCTGAATCGGTTGAACATAATGCACATGCAATAATTTATGCATTTGTCGGATTTTTGTTTATGTTCGCCATTCAACACTTTATATTTTTTCATCCGTGCCACGATGAACATTGCGGAGTACATTTAGGCACACTTTCAACTTTCGGTTTGTCCATGCATTCATTTTTTGACGGTATAGTTATAAGTATAGGTTTCGGAGCAAACGCTTACATAGGTTTAATGACAACAATAGCAATAATGTTACACAAATTGCCCGACGGTATAACAATTACCGGCATATTGATGCACTCAAAGAAATCCATAAAACAAATAATAGCTTATTCTTTAACCGTAGCGGTATTTACACCTATAGGTACACTTGCAGGTCTTTTATTTGCTAACCAAATATCGCATTTAATTGCAGACTTTTTAGCATTTACCGCAGGAACATTTATATATCTTTCCGCAGCGGATTTAATTCCTGAAACACACAAAGCATCTAACAAAAAAGCGGGAGTTTGTTTATTGTTAGGTGTAATAATCGTTTCATTCTTAGGTCACATCGCCCACTAAAACGATAAATAATGTATAATTAAAAACCCGTATAAACTAAACGAGATTTAGTTTGTTCCTTCTTGTTTGGTTTCTTGTGTTTTTGTTTCTTGTTTTGATTCTTCTTGTTTAACTTCTTGTTGTTGTTTCGGTTCTTCTTTCTTGTTCATTTTAAACAAGCCCATTAAAGCATCGGTAACACCTTTATCGCTTAATGCATTTGATATTGCGGCAGCAACATCGTAAGAAATTTTCGGGTCGGACATTGTTCCTTTAATTTTCATTCCGGTATAATTTCCGGCCGTAACGGCAAGGTTCAATGCTTCCGTTTTCATATCTATTGTACCTTTAGCTATAATTTTTGCGGTAGGAATTTTTATTGAAACATCGTTTGTTTTTATTACACCGTCGGTAAACAAAACATCACACATAATATTTTGAAAACTTATATCGTTTTTACTGTTGGATTTCGTATCTTCGGTTCTGTTATTGTTTATAATGTTAAACAAAGACAAAAATGTTTTAGCCATTTTGTTGTCCGTTAATTTATTAACGTTGGTTATTGTTCCGGTACTTACATTTAAAGCAAATGTTCCGTTAGCTTTTTTCATTGTATCGGTTACGGTTTTTAACGAAGTTTTCAATGTAGCTTTTTTGCTAACCAAATAAGGAACATTTATTTCGCTGATAGAAATATCGGTATAAATGTTATAGTTGAACGGTTGAGAAGAAGAAGAAACTTTTTTACCATCTTGTTTTTTTGTTTCTTGCTTTTTTGTTGCAGTTTGTGTACTTGTAACTATTTTCAGTTTGTCCATTGTTAAGTTAAATTTTATATCTTTGTTAATTAACGAACCGTTTGCATTAAAAGAACCTTCATTAAATATACCCGTAGCGGATTTTATTACAATATTCTTTTTAGATTTCGCTGTTGCCTGTAAATTAAGTTTCGATACCGAAGCCATAGGCAAATAATCAAAAGCTACATTGGAACAATTTAATGTTCCGGAAAAATCGTTATTTGACACTTTCGCATTAGACAAAATTTTACCTTTCATTTTATATTCGGGGAAATTCTTTGCAATGTTATCCAACAACAGGTTAAGATTTAAAGTTAAGTTATAAACGAAATTTTTATCGTTTTTCCAGTTTAATAAACCGGTTACATCAGCAGAAGAGTCCGGAATTTTTATGTTTAGTTTTGTTATGTCCGCCGACTTTGTTTTTAAGTTGAACCCTAAAACAGTGTCTATATCCAATGTAGGAAGAATAAATTTTACGGGGCAAGTATAAAAACTTTTAAATGTGTCATTTGTAACATTTTTAGATTTCAAGTTTAAAGTAAGAGAAGAACTTAACTGTTTTGTAAGGTCTCCCGTTAAAGAAATGTCTGCTTCGTTATATTTTAATGATAATTGTTTAATTACAAAAGAGAGAAAATCTATGTTCAATGTTTTAAAATCAGCTTTATGTAACGGAACACTGTTTTCCGCTTTCAAATAAAATTCCGTGTTTAAACCCGACACTGTTCCGTACTCGGACTTTGAAGATATGTTTTCCAAAACAAAGTTTCCTTCACAAAAGTTTTGTGTAGCTTCCAAATTTGTTTTTAATCTTCCGGTCAAATTGTATTCGGGAACGGCTTTTGCAAAGTTGTCTATAAGCAAATCGAGATTCAATTTTACATTATATTCTATATCTTGTTTACCCCAATTTGCCGTTCCGGACATATCCGCATTTGAGTTCGGCAACACCAAACTTAAACTTTCAATGTCTGCCGTCATAGAAGAAAAATTTATTACGGATTTTGTTTTAAATGTTATTTCGTCCGCTTTAAATTCCGTTTTGGATTCGAAGAAATCTTTAAACGTTTTATCGTCAACATTTTTCAGTATAAGGTTACAATCTATTTTAGGAATATTTAAATTTTCGATTTTTCCCTGCAAACTTATTGTTGCATTATTAAAGTTCGTTTCAAGTGTTTCAAGATCCAAAAACAGTTTATCCATATCGAAATTGTTTAAGTTTGTTTTAAATTTTGCAGATAACGGTAAAGAAATGTCGAGCTTATTTTGTTTAACTGCCAAATCGAAAGATGTTTCGCAATAAAACATATCGGTAAAAGAAAAATCTTTTGTTAACAAATTGAAATTCTTTATGCTTGCCTGCAAGTTTGTTTTGTTATCAACATAATTTATGTTCGCATTTTTTATATTGAAATCGTTTATGTTTAAATCCAAAGAAGAGCTTGAATCTTTTTGTTCTTGTTTTGTTTCCTGTTTTTGTTCCGTTGTATTTTCGTCTGTTGTTTGGAACGATTTTATTATATCGTCGAAATTAAAAAGTCCGTTTTCGTCTTTTGTTATGTTTATATCTATGGAATTTAACAAGATATCACTGATTTTTATTTTCTTTGCAAGTAACGGTAATGGGGAAATTTTTACTATAAAGTCGTCTGCTTTTATAAATGTACCTTCATTAAATGTAGCTCTTTCGGACATTTTAAAATTCTTTAAGTCTATACCTATAAACTTAAAAGAAAGAGAATCAAAAGTAACTTCTCTGTTAAGATTATTTTTTGCATAGTCGGTAACAAAAGATTTTATTTTGTCTTCCGGCAAGAAAACTTTTATTGCAATAACAACTGCCAACGATAAAACAAGTATAAAACCTATAAAAGAAAAAAATAAAATTTTTAATTTTTTCATAGTTCTGTCCTTAAATATGTTTTGTTAATGCTAATTATAAATTATAAATTGTAAATTGTAAATTGCCGAAAGCAATTATAAGTTTATGAGGTTATATGTTATTGGTTGCTCTCAAAGAGATTTTTGACATTAAAGACCTTACCTTGTTTTTTTACTTTCAAAGGATTTCATACTTTGTGCCGTTGGTTACTCTCAAAGAGTTTTGTGCCGTTAAAGACCTTACCTTGTTTTTTGCTTTCAAAGGATTTCAAGATTTTAAATTATAACGAAGTATTTCACGACTGAAGTGTACAAAAAAAACGAAGTGATCGGTACTCGAAGGAGAGAAATACGAAGTTAGAATTTAAAAGATAAATCCGTTTCGCCTTTATCGTTTAGAACCTAAACGATAAAGAAAGGAAGTGCGACCCATAACTCTCTTCCACTTCAAACGGCAGTTCTAAAGCATAATCTATTATTAAAGTGGTTTCGTTTGCAAAACCGAACTCGTAACCGAACCCGATATCAAAGGCCTCTTGTCTGCCGCCTAACCTTATTGCAAGTTTACCGTCTACAACATAACTTTCCATACCTGCCCTTATCGTACTTTCATCATCTCTGAATATTATGTCCATTGCTACGGTAAAATAAGGTATTTTTATATACGGCAACTGTTCATTGTAATAACTTAACCCTATTACATTCACATTTTTAACTTCATCTTTTTCTTCAAAACCTATATCCGCAGGAACAAGATATTTACTGCTGTAACCTATTCCTATACCGTTAGAAAACATTGCCAAAATACCGATATCGGCGGTCATTGCACCTTTACTTGCGGAAAGGTCTCTGTCTTCTTCGTCAAACTTTACTTCCTGCATTAAATACTTTAAGTTCAAACCGGCACTTATTTCTACCAACTCTTTATCTAAATTAAATATATCGTTTAATTCTCTTGCATATCCTAAATTGAATGTATCTTCTCTTCTCAGTCCGGGAGTGGATGTGGAAGACCAAGCAAACGATACTGCACCATACTCCAAACTTATAGGATGCACATACCCCAAATAGTTTGCACCTATTTCTATACCGTCTACACCGCCAAACAACCTTGAACCCATCAAGGTCACTTCTTTTTGTGCCGCAAAAGATATTCCTGCAATATTGTATAACGGAGCATTTGAATCGTTAGCTACGGCAGTATATGCACCGCCCATACCTAATGCTCTTACTCCCCAATAGGTATCCACAAAGGCAGCTTGAACCTGTTGATTTATTGCTACCATTATAATTAACAATAAAAAGACTAAAACCTTTTTCATTTTTCTAATGTATAGAGGTATGGATGTATGGAGGTATGGACTAAAATCCTTGCGGAATTTTGATGATTAGATGCATGGTTGACTGGATGTATAGAATCTATAAACAACTATTTTTTTATTTACTATTTGTCGTTATTTCTATTCTTCCAGACCTCTATACTTCCATTCATCAACTTTTTGTTTTACAAAAAGTTTCTATACCTCTAGCCTTCTTTTCCTCCATTCCTCAAAATTTTGCTTTGCAAAATTTTTACCAAACAAAAGCTATTGTTCCGCTTATAACTTTACCTTTAACTTTTATCTGATAAATGTATGTTCCGCTCTCTACCCAATCACCGCTGTTGTTGGTTCCTTTTCTGCCTTTCCATTCGAAACCTTCCGCATCGCCGGCAGTAAGTTCGGCTATCTTCTTACCGGTTACGGTATATATCTTAACACTGTCACCTTCTTTCAAGTTGTTAAACTTGAATCCGCCGTAAGTAGAAATTCTCGATTTTATTCTTACTCTGTTCTTAGGTCTGTAATCGGAATCTTCCTTTTTACTCTTTTCAAATATTCCGTAATAACCGAAATTGCTTATATATGCCATTACTGTTTTGTTTCTTAAGTCCGTACCCGATATAGCTATTTTTTTCCAACTGTCCGTTTCCGTTTGTTTATACTTTAAAACAAAATCTGTTGCTTCCGTTTTTGTACCATAATAAAAACTTGCCGTTATCGGTGCTTGTATTTCTATATTTTCAGGTATGGAATAAACTTTATATAAAGCAGCCATTTGGTCCGGCGAAGATGTTTCTACAGACAACTGTTTTATTATTATTTGTGCATTTGCACTTAACACATTTGCACCTATTTCCAACTTCGTACTTGAATATTTTTGATTACCGGAATTAAAAGTTATAGTGTCGCCAGTTGCGGCAACAACATCTTTTGTTACGGTATCCGTAAGTATTGCAGACTGGAAATCCGTTTCCGACGGGAACACTACCGTTTTTATAATTGTGCCTTGCCCGTCACGAAAATCTACAACTATTTGGTAATCGGTACTTGTTGCGGTTTGCAAAAAGTCCGGTAACTGTATAAAAAATTCTTCGTTGTTTCTAATAGAAATTCCTTCCCCTTGCGGTTCCTGTGTTATTGTGCTTTGGTCTCCGTTAACAAAATATTTTATTTTTGCGGTAGCCGTGGCATCCGTATAAGAACCGAAATCTACAGATATTTTTGCATTTAAAATTCTGTCTATGGAAGATACGGTATCTATTGCCGTATGAGTTATTGTAGGTACAATAACAGACGGAAATTTCACATGAGCAGATAATACCCTTAATGGTTCTGCTGCATAAACAAACACAGAAACAATAAGCAAAACTATTAAAGATAATAAACCTGCAATTTTTTTGTTCATTATAAATTAAGCCAACCGGTTGGATAGCGGTATAAAAATACCGCTATCCAAGAAAAATTAATTATTCTGCACTATAAATAAATGTAATTGTTGTTGTTCCATATTGGTCACCACCAATTACATTGTTAAAATATGCACCAAAGAAGATAATACCTAAATCACCTTCTGTATACCAGTTATTGTAATGTCCACCACCTTCATCACCATATCCAACCCACATACCACCTTTTTGTCCACCTTTACCAATATATATTCCTGGTTCGTCAGTAGCATTGAAATTTCCATCTCCACTATCCAATAAATATCTTCCACCGTTATACATCTCTACAAAATCATCCTCTACCGGATAAGCGGCTTTAAAGCTTGTATTTGCTACTGCTGCTTTTTTACACAAAACTTTTACTGGAGCAAAATCTCCGTCCTTATAAGCAGATGTATTTCCTTTTCTTACTAAACCATTATACTTATTTACACCTGATTCATTTCTTGGAGCATTTGCTTTATAATCGCCCGTTGCTGTAGAGTTTGTAGTATACATTGACACATGACCTGCAGGTTGAACTGTTAAATTTGTTGTAATTCTTGCAAAAGTTGTTCCTGGAGCCCATTGTGCTTCTGCTTGGGGGCCAAAGTTTACACCGGAAAGGTCAAAACTTATACTGGTTGCTTCTTCTCCTGTATAACCTGTTTGATAATCTTGATTTGCAACAAAATCATATAATTTTACATCAAATGTTACATCTCCTGCACTTCCGAAATTAGCATATGCTTGTTTTGTTGTAGAACTAAAATTTGCTGCAAATGCTGTTCCTGCCATACATACCAATGCCAATACTGCTGCTAAACTAAAAAACTTCTTCATACTAAACTACCTCCGTTTTTATTTTTTACTGCAAAATTATTCTACAGATTGAACAAAATTTATTGTTGTTGTTCCGTATTCGGAACCGCCTGTTACATGGTCAAAGTTTGCACCGAAGAACATAATAACATCTTCGTTTCCTGCATACCAGTTGATAGGATCCGTTCCGCCTTGTGGAACACCATAACCTACCCAAACACCGCCACCAACTCCGCTCATACCGATAACTCTTGCATTATCAGGTAAAGTGCCAAAGTTTGTGTCGCTGTAATCAACTAAAATTCTTGAACCGTTATATGGTTCTTCTCCGCTGAAATCCGCAGGTTTTGCATCTTTGTAAGATTCGTTAGCTTCCGTTATCTTCTTGCATTTTACAAATAACGGTGCAAAATCGCCTTCTTTGTAAGTTGTAGTGTTTCCTTTTTTTACAAGACCGCTATAAAAAGTGTTTGTTCCGTCCGGTCTACCGGCATTTGCTTTATAATCGCCTGTTGCGGTAGTGTTTTTTGTGTACATATAAACGGTCGTTCCTGCCGGCTGAGATGTTAAGTTGGAATTGATTTTTGCAAAAACATCTCCGGATGCCCATTGTGATGTAAGGTTACCGAGTGTAACACCTGAAACATCAAAAGAAATGGAATCTGCTCCGGTACCGGTATAAGTTGTGTAATCTTTACCGGATTGCCATTCATACAGTGTTACATCGAACACCATTGCTACTTCAGAAAACGATGCAAAAGCGGATTTTACTATATTTATGTCTGCAAAAGCAGATGTTGCCATAAACACAGTTGCCGTTAATACTGTCAGTAGCCCTAAAAATTTTTTCATGTTTTACGACCTCCTACTTTTTTCACTGCTTTTTACTGCAACCAAAACTTTACTGCAAAATTTTGATTCTACCTCCTTAAAAAATAATTTGCACCTCCTATACTGTTATATTTAACTACAAAAAAATAAAATAAAAAAAGCACATAAACTAAAAGTTTATGTGCATACAAAAAAAACACGGTAAAACAAACACCTTTTAACAAAAATAATCACTTTAAAATTATTGTTTGTCATATTTAAAATTATAACCACTTTTCATTAAAATTTCAAGTGGTTTTTGTATACATTTAGCTGAACAAGTTTTATTTTTGCTTATAATTTCGCATTTGCCTTATTTATGTAACGGCCAAAAGAAAAATTCATAATATTCAAGAGAAACGAAGTTTTTTTAAAGTGCGGTGTGCATTAGCGAAGCGGCACATAAACTTTAAAAATACAAAGTTGTAACTAATATTATGAATTTTTATTGTGAGATAATTTATTATTGAATTAATTTTATATTGTAAAAAAACAGTAAAAATTGATATCATTTATTGTAACTATTTTATTATATATACAGTCTAATATAAAGCAGCTTGGAAAATTTATTGTAGCTAAGAAACTCGGAGAATTTTTAATGAAAAAGAGTTTATACACACTAATAATGTTTTGTTTAACGGGGTTTGTTTGTTATGCTAATGCAGAAACATTAACTTGGCAAGATTGTATTGATATAGCAAACAGAACAAATAACACTCTTTTAATGGCAAAACAAGATTTACAAATTGCGGAATACGATTACAACATAATATTAAACAAATATTATCCGTCCGTAAACTTTAAGTACGGGTTTTCAAGAAGCGGTAACGGACATACCGGAAACAATTGGAGTGCAAGTTTAAATGCTTCGCAAACAATATACAATTTTCAATCCAATGCACAAATACACAGCCAAAAAGCCAACATAAATAAAACGGTTGCACAACTTACAAAATCTTCCGCAGATGTTTATTATTCGTTAAGACAAGCTTTTTTACAAATGTGTTTTGCTCAGGAAAATATTACTCTTTTGGAAAGTATTTATAATATGAGAAAACAGTCTGCCGATATTGTAAGGTTACAATATGAGGGCGGTAAAGAAAGTAAAGGTAACATGTTAAGAGCACAAGCTCAAAAACAGTCCGCTTATGTAAATGTTTCCAATGCCAAAAGAGATTTGGCTGTTGCAAGAAGAGTTCTTGCACAAACTTTAGGAACGGAACTTTCTCCGTTATGTACCGTAGATTATAAATTGGAAGAAGTTGAAGATAACATAAAAACAGATGTTGATAATGCCGTAGCAAATTGTCCGGATGTTATTCTTTCATCGTCAACGGTGGAAATAGCAAAGTACAGTGTAGATTCTTCCAAAGGCAACCTTTATCCGAACATTTCGGCGTCCGCTTCGGTAGGTGTTTCCGATGAAAAAAACCCCATACCGCCTGCAGACAGCAAAAATTGGAATGTCGGAGTAGCTTTAAACTATCCGTTATTTTCGGGCGGTATTACAAGCTCGTTAAACAGTATAAAGTCGGCAAAAACATCTCTGGAAAAAGCTCAGGAAAATTATAAACAAACAATACTTACAACAAAAACAAGTTTGGAAGAAATTTTGGCTGATATTGAACGAACAAAAGATAATATAGAAATATATAAACTGTTTTTAGAAGCTGCAATTCAAAGACAAAAAGAAGCAACAATAAAATATAGAGCGGGAACGATGGAGTTTCAAACTTGGCAGGATATAGAACAGGAATATGTGAACAGCCAAATGTCACATCTTTCCGCTTTACACAATTATAATTTAGCATTAGCTAAAAGAGATAAACTTTTAGGTGATACCCATGGAGAAATAAAATGAAAAAAGCAGCTATAATTTTTACGATACTTCTTGTACTTGGAATAATAATAACTTATCAACTCAGAGATAAAAAAGAAAAAGTGCCGGAGATAGTTTATGTACCTTATATGGTAACAACAGCGGATGTTAAAGAAGTTATTGATACTACCGGTGAAGTATCTGCTTTAAACAGAGTGGAAATTAAACCTTCCGTTTCCGGCAGAGTTGATAAACTTTTGGTTAGTGAAGGTGATACCGTAAGAAAAGGGCAAGTGTTAGCATATTTAAGTTCTTCAGACAGAGTTGCAATACTTGATGCCGTTAGAGCTAACCCTAACGAAAACATAAAAGATTGGGAAAACACATACAAAGCAACACCTGTAATTTCACCAATGAACGGTAAAATAATTTTAAGAAATGTTGTTGAAGGACAAACAATTTCCACAAACGATATTTTGTATGCTTTGGCAGACGAGTTGATAGTTCTTGCAAGTGTTGATGAAGCGGATATCGGTAAAATTAAAAACGGGCAAAGAGCGGAAATAACTCTTGATGCTTACAAAGATGTTACTATTAACGGTAAAGTGTTCCAAATTTTGGAAGAAGGTAAAAATGTCAGCAATGTTATTACATATTATGTAAAAATAAGACCTGAAAAAACTCCCGCATTTTTTAAATCGTTAATGACGGCAAATATAGATATTATCGTAAAAGAACAAAAAGATGCAGTAGTTATTCCGTGGGACAGTTTTGTTGAAGATGAGAAGGGAGAAACTTTTGTTTTGGTTGGCGACAATATGCAACAAACAAAACATAAAATTACCACCGGTATTTTTGACGGAGACAATGTTGAAGTAACTTCAGGTCTTTCTAAAGGTGACGAAATTTTGGTTAAACAAGATAAATACAATATTGCTACAACTAAAGAAGTAACTAAAGGATTTTTGTCTATGGGGCCAAGCAAAAGAAAAAGCAATAAAGAGATCTTAAATAATTCGGGAGCACCTAAAAAATCGTAAAACGATTTTTTGGAAGAATATAGAGATATAGAGGTCTGAGCGATTTTAGTCCATACATCCATACTTCAATACATCTATACCTCAAAATTTTTCGGAGAAAAATTTTATAATGGAAAAACATGTACCATTATTACAAATAAAGAATATTACCAAAGTTTATAATGTCGGAGATAATCGGCTCGACATTTTAAAAGGTATAAATTTGACCGTAGAAGAAGGCGAATTTGTAGCTATTATGGGACCTTCCGGTTCGGGAAAATCTACCCTTATGCACATATTGGGTTTATTGGACAGACCTACGGACGGTGTGTACGAAATATACGGTGAAAATGTTTTAAAGTTTAACGATAACCAAACCGCTTTTTTAAGATCAAAAATTATAGGGTTCGTTTTTCAACAGTATAACTTATTAAACAAAATGACTGCAGCAGACAATGTTGCTTTACCTATGGTATATTCCGGCGGTACAAACAGAAAAGAAAAGTCCGAACAATTGCTTAATGAAGTAGGATTAAGCGACAGAATAGAACATAAGCCCACACAACTTTCGGGCGGACAGCAACAAAGAGTGGCAATTGCAAGATCGCTTGTAAATGACCCTAAAATAATTTTTGCCGATGAGCCCACAGGAAATTTATCGTCAAAACAATCTAACGAAATAATGCAGATATTAACCGATTTAAACAAAAAAGGTATAAGTGTTATTTTGGTTACTCACGAACCCGATATAGCAAAATGGGCAGACAGACTTATAATGATTAAAGACGGACAAGTGTTGTCCGATACAATTCAAAAGAAAAAAGAAAAGAAAGATACAAAACCGTTAAAAATAAAAAAAGAAAGTTCGCATTTAAGTATAGCCGAATTTGCGGAAAACTTTTTTTCTGCAATAAGAGCAATTATTTCAAACAAAACAAGATCTGTTTTAACTATGCTTGGTATAATCATAGGTGTTGCTTCAATTATTTCCATGTTGGCTTTAGGTAACGGAGCACAAAAAGCTCTTGAACAACAAATAACATCTATGGGTACCAATTTATTATATTTGATGCCGGGACGAATTTCGTTGGGCGGTGTTTCCGGTACCGTTGCAAGAAGAATATATTTAAAAGATGTTGAAGCACTTGCATCAAATACCGAACTGATAAAAAGTATAGATCCCAATGTCAGCGGTTCGGTACAGGTGGTTTACGGTAACAAAAATTCAAATACTTCTATTACCGGTGCCACACCCGCTTACCAATATATGCAAAATTCCGTTCCGCAGTACGGCAGATTTTTTACAAGGTCCGAAAATGAAAATTTGGCTAAAGTGTGTGTTATAGGTACAACGGTAGTAAAAAATCTTTTCGGTAACGAAAATCCTGTAGGCAAATACATTAAAATCAACAGAAAACAGTTTAGAGTTATAGGAATTCTTCCTGTAAAAGGTGCACAAGGGTACAGAGACGGTGACGATATGGTAATAGTTCCGTTAAATACGGCAATGAAAAGATTGTTGGGAACAAATTATGTTTCGTCCGTAGCCGTTGAAGTACAAGACGGTAAAATGAGTGAAACGGAAACTTATTTGTTGCAAACAATGCTTGAAAGAAACAAACTTACTTCCGAACAGGCAGATGCTTTTAGAATAAGAAATATGTCGGACATGATACAAATGCTTACATCCACAACACAAACTATGACAATGCTTTTAGGTGCAGTTGCAGGTATTTCGTTAATAGTGGGCGGTATAGGTATTATGAACATAATGCTTGTAAGTGTAAGTGAAAGAACAAGAGAAATCGGGTTAAGAAAAGCTATCGGAGCAACAAAAATTGCAGTTCTTTTACAGTTTTTAATAGAGTCGTCCGTACTTTCATTACTGGGCGGAATATTAGGTGTAAGTTTAGGTATAGGTATATCGGTTATAGTATCTAAAGTTGCAGGTTGGGCAACATTTATATCTACTTTTTCAATTGTTTTATCCGTAGGTTTTTCTGCTATTGTAGGTATAATATTCGGGTTGTGGCCTGCGAAAAAAGCTTCGGAACTTTCCCCGATTGAAGCTCTTAGATACGATTGACGGTTTATCTTTTGAATTTATGTATCATTAGTTCTTTTAAAATAGTTGGTTTGTCGTTAATTATAAATTATACGTTGTAAATTTAAGGGAGGAAATATGAAAAAAATTATAAGTTTGGTATTAACATTGTTTATAAGCAGTTTTATTTATGCGGCACCGGCAGATCCGATGCACAAACAACAAGATCAGTTAAGACAAGATTTCGATAAGATTTCTCAAGAGTTGAACATTACCGAAGACCAAAAACAAAAGATAAACGAATTAATGCAAGCCGATATAGCAAAGAAAAGAGAGATAAGACAACAAATAAAACAGAAATCGGAAAGCATTGATGAAGAGTTAATGAAAGAAAAGCCAGATATGAAAAAGATTAATGATGTATCAACGGAAATTCAAAAAATGAATGCCGAAATCGCAAAAATAAATATTGAAAGCAAATTGAATGTCAGAAATATTCTTACATACGACCAATATTCAAGAATGGAAAACGCAAGAAAACAATTGATGGAAAAGTTTAAACAGGAAAGAGGAAAGAAATAATCTTTTAACATAAATAAAAAAGGCAGGTACCGTATTTAAGCGGCACCTGCCTTTTTATATTGGAAAAATTAAAACAGTGCCGCTTTTAAGTTGTGATGTAAAAGTTTTTTAATAAACCTTTTACATTTTGCGGTAGGAGCATTACATTTTTTTAATTTATTTTTAATTTCGGGAATTTTTGATTCCGCAGCTTTTTTACCTTCGTTTACCATCAAATTAAATTTGTTAAATTCGGACCACGATATTTGTTTAATGTTCGGTTCAATTATCACGTCCGCCTGTTTTATAAGTATTTCATAGAACAAGTGACTTGCAATAAAGTTGCATCTGTTCATAATATCTTTAGAGTTTGTAGGTAATGTTTCCAAAGTTTTCAGTTTACTTTTAACATCGGAGGCCAAAACAAAATCCGCTCCGAACATTTTTGCTACCGTTACCGGAGTAACATTTACATGTGCACCGTCCGTGTACCAAACATTATCTATATTTACCGGAGGAAAAACGCCCGGTATTGAAGCCGATGCCAGTACAATTCTTCTTAAAGAACCTTTTGTAAATATTTTTTCTTTACCGTTAGTGATATCCGTTGCTACACAAGCAAAAGGTATTTTTGTATCGGCAAGATCCATGTTGGGAACAACAGTATTAACCAAATCTTCCAAAATGGAGTGAGGTAAAAAAGAGTTTCCTCCCTCTTGAGAACCGTACTTAACAAACTCTCTTGCTTTTCTTAACAAACTTCTTGTAGAAGTTACTTGATTCTCGTCTTGCATTTTTTGCATATTCATCTTAGAAAACAATATATTGAAAAAATAGTTCTTTAATGTTTTTTCTATTTTTTCCGGACTTTCTCCAATAGAATATAAAGCACCGATAATAGAGCCCATAGAAGTACCGGTAACATAATCGAACTTAATATTGTTTTCTTCCAACACTTTTAAAACACCGATATGTGCTAAAGCTCTTGCTCCACCGCCACCTAATGCTATTGCCGTTTTCATATTTACCTCTTTTTATTTCTTACCTAACTGACCGCATGCCGCACCGATATCCAACCCTTTAGGTTCTCTGATGTTTACCGTTATACCGTTCAACTTTAATATCTTTTTAAAGTTTAGTATGGATACCTGTAACGGAGTTTTATAATCAAAACTGTTTGTTTCGTTATAAGGAATTAAGTTTACCTGCACACTCGGATTTACAAGGCCTGCCGTTTTCATAAGACGAGCAAGTCGGTGTGCATCCGCAGATGTATCGTTAAAATCCTTTAACAAAATATATTCTATTGTAACTCTTGAACTTGTTTTTTTCAAATAGTATTTGCATACATTAAGCAAATCCGATATTGTCGCATCAAAATTGTTAGGAATAATTTTTGCTCTTTGTTTATCGTCAGTCGCATGTAATGAAAGCGCAAACCTTACACCATACATTTCGTTAGCAAGATTTTTTATTGCGGGAATTACCCCCATAGAAGAAACCGTAATGTGTCTTTTACCGATATTCATTTCTTTTTTGGATATAAGAGTTTTTATTACGGATGTTAAATTTTTATAATTCAGCATCGGTTCGCCCATACCCATAAACAAAACTCCCGATATTCTTTCTTTAATATCGTTTTCTATATGTAAAATTTCTTCCAAAATTTCGCCTCTGGATAAATTTCTAACGAACTTTGTTTTGCCCGACAAACAGAAATTACAGGAAACAGGGCACCCCACCTGAGTTGAAATACAAACCGTTTTTTTGTTATCCGCCGGTAAACATACCGCATAAATATATTTGTTATCGTAAGTTTTAAATGTGTATCTAACCGTTCCGTCCAGTATGGACTCATCTTTAATAACATCAGTAAAACTTCTTAAAGAAAAAGAAGATTCCAAATTCCCTCTTATATCTTTGGAAATGTTCGTAAATCCGTCGAAATCCAAAACTTTTTTGGAATAAATCCACTGAATAATTTGATCTATTCTATAATTTTCCGCAACAAACGGTTTTAGAACGGAATACAATTGTTGAGGTTCAATATCAAGGATAAATTGTTTTTTTTGTTTCTTCATTAATATATCACCTTCGGTGTTTCATATTTACTTGTATTAAAATTGTTTGCCATTTCTTCAAGTTTTTTTATTCTTTCCTCTATAGGAGGATGTGTTGAAAAAAGATTTTGTATATCTTTACCTTTCAACGGATTAACTATAAACATATGTGCCGTAGTTGTAGAAACATTGTTTTCCTGTTTTGAGTTACCGTAAGCCAACTTTCTTAAAGCCGAAGCAAGCGCCAAAGGGTCTCCGGAAATTTTTGCACCGTCGGAATCTGCAATATATTCTCTTGATCTTGAAATTGCCATTTGAATAAGTGCCGCCGCAATAGGTGCAAGTATCAATAACAACAAAGCTATCATTGCATTGGAATTGTTTCTGCTGCTTCTGCCTCCGCCAAACCAAAACCCTATTCTAACAAGAGTCATAATTGCTCCTGCCAAAGTTGCGGCTATACAACTTATTAAAATATCTCTGTTTTTTACATGCGAAAGTTCGTGAGCTAAAACACCTCTCAATTCTCTATCGTCTAAAAGATGTAGTATCCCTTCGGTAACGGCAACTGCAGCATGTTGCGGATTTCTGCCCGTAGCAAAAGCATTCGGCATAGCCGTATTTATTTTATATATTTTAGGAACGGGAATTTTTGCAGATAAAGCAAGTTCCGATACGATACTATATAGTCTGGGATCTTGTTCCGGTAAAACGGGTTTTGCTCTGTAAGATGCCAAAACAATAGAGTCGGAAAAAAAGTATGAAATAAAATTTGTTATCACGGCAAAAATCAAAGCAAGTTGCATACCTCGAACACCGCCGAGCAAATTTCCTATAAATAAAAAAAATACCGTCATTAACAATAACAAAAAAAATGTTTTCAATGAATTCATGCTCATTTTTTTTCTCCCACTGAAAAGACATCTATTGTATTATACTAAATTTACATAATTTTGGTTTAATATTTTATTTACGTTTTATAAGCGACATTATTCTTTTATCGGTAGGTTCTCTTCTGTACGAATAAAACATTTCATACTCGTGACAAGTACAATGAGAATTTATGAACATTCTTTGTATACCGAGCTTTTTCATTTGAGATTGTGCTTCCTGCGACAGGGAAAAATATTCTTCATCGAACGGTCTGTTAAAAGCTTTCTTAAGCTCTTCGCCCACCTGATAACAACATTTTGAAATATGCGGACCGATATATGCAAAAATATCTTGCGGACTTATACCAAAATCTTCCAAGAACCTTGTCGTTGCGCTTTCAATAATACCGCCTGCAAGGCCTCTCCAACCTGCATGTACCATTGCGACCACGGAATAATCTCTTGAAGCTAAAAAAACGGGCATACAATCCGCGGTAAATATACACAACAGAACATTTTTATCATTTGTTATAAGACCGTCACACATTGCTATTGTTTTACCGCAATCTTGTTTTGAAACTTTTTTTACGGATGTTCCGTGCACCTGATTTGCAAAAACAATTTTTGTATCATCAATACCTATGCTTTTACAGAAACTGTTTCTTTCGTTTGCATCTTTCATATTACCGCAACATTTTGTTGTGGTTAAATGAAAAGTTTCAAATTTGTTTTCCGTAACTATGATATCGTTTTCTTGCATAGTTTTATAATCTTGTAGGTCTGTGAATTTCGTAAGCAGGTTTTGAAAAAACGTCATCTTCTTTTTTCGTTTCTTCAAATTTTTTCTTCTTGTTTTCTTCCGACACTTCTTTATTATTAAATAAACCCAACGGATCTTCGTCCTCTTTGCCGGTATCTTTTATTTCTTCTTTTCTAAAAGAAGCTATAATTGCTACTCTCATTTTAGTATCAAGGTCGTTGTTTTCGATATTACCTAATTTCAAAGATTTATAATGTTTGAATTCTTTTGCACAATAATCGTATGCATACTTAATATCACCGGTCGCAATTTCATTTATATTCGAATAAGAAATATTTATCAATATTTTATTTGCGTCTACGATATCTTCACCTTCAACAAATTTGTTCGTAATCGCATTTTTAAAAGCTTCTTCAAAAGTTTGTCCGTCTCCAAGCGCGATGATTGCATTGTCCGCATCCGACAACACACCTTTTACATCGGCGAAATCTATATTAATCGTTCCTGTTTTTGTAATAGTATCGGTAATAGATTCTATAGCTCTTCTTAAAACATCGTCTATAACTTCAAACCCTTTTTCATAATGAGTTTTTTCATCAACCAAAGTAAATAATCTGTCGTTAGGAATTACTATTAAAGCGTCCGTATATTCTCTGAGTTCCGCAATGCCTTTTTTTGCATTTTCCACTCTTTCGGAACCTTCTGCGGTAAAAGGTCTTGTTACCACACCTACGGTTAAAATTCCCAACTCTTTTGAAACTCTTGCAATAACCGGTGCAGCACCCGTTCCCGTTCCTCCACCCATACCGGTAGTAATAAACACCATGTTTGCACCTTGCAACATATCCCTGAACTTATCGACAGCTTCTTCGGCATACTGTTTACCTTTTTCCGGATCTCCGCCTACACCTAAACCCGTTCCGATAGAAACTCTGTTTTCTGCGGCAGATTTTTTCAAGCTTCCGTTATCGGTATTTACGGCATAAAGAGTAACACCGGTAATGTTTGCGGTTATCATTCTTGTAATTGCATTTGTTCCCGCTCCGCCGACACCTACAATTTTTATTTTAGCATCGGTAACTACCGTTTCGTTATTATTGTTAGGAGGAAATCTTATTTCTATATTTTCCATCTTTTATTTCTCCGTTAAGACATTTTTTTAAAAGCATTTGCGGCCGCTTTTATCTTTTTTGCAAACTTGCTGAATATTCCGTCTCTTTCGTCTTCATCATCAAAAATATCTTCATCGTACTGTCCGTCTTCTCCTTCGACATAATCACTGTCTACCAAATTTTTTGATTTATTTTTCAATATTGCAAAACAAGAAGTATATACTTGCGAATCGACTATTGAATCTACGTTTTCTTTATTTTCTTGAGAACATGCAAAATCATCATTTGAAAAATTAACGCATTTTGCAACCGTTCCGAAATATTTTGAAAATGCTTCCGGCATACCCTTTAACAAAGAGCCACCACCCGTTAACAAAAATCCGCCTACAAATTCGTCAGGTCTTATACCTCTTTTTAACAGAGCCGAATATATTTCACTTAACTGTAAATCAACTTGCGGTTTTATAATATCCACCAAATCTCTTACTGTACATTTTTGTTTTTGATTTCCCGGAACGTTGTATTCAAATTCCGTATTTTCGGTTATAAGATCTTCTAAAATATATCCGTATTGTTCTTTTATTGCTTTTGCCTCTTTTAAAGTTATTCTCAATTTTTTCAATATATCTCTTGTAACATAGTCCGAACCGAAATTCAATTCAAAAGCATGTTTTAATTTTCCTTCGACATAAACGACAACACCTGTTGTCATTCCTCCGATATCAACCAGAATACAACCATAATCTTTATCTTCTTTAGATACCAAAGTGTTTGCGATTGCGGTGTATCCGTATCTCAAAACATCTCCGCCGGTTGCTTGCCTAATGTTTGTTAAATAACTCTTTAATCCCGTCACTACAACCGCAGACAATTCCAAAAACTTTCCTTCCATTCTTTCGGGATTTACAACTTCCTGCTCATCCAATTTATATTGTTGAGGAATTATTTCTATTGTTTCTTTATTTTCCGGAAGTTTGTTTGCTTCTTCCAATCTGTTTCTTATATCGGATATTGTTTCTTCGGTAACTCTGCAAATATGATTTTCGTCGTTATTTTTTAATGCCAAACCCGCATCTGCGCTAAACACTTCTATTTGTGAACCTCTGATTGCGCAAACCAGCTTAACTTCTTTCAAATCAAATTCGGTTTCGGCTTTTGTTAAAAACTTGTTAACAGTATATTCTGCAGCACCGATATCCGATATGGCTCCGCATTTAATACCATCGGAAGCAAATGTTTCCGCAGATAAAACTTCTATTTGATTTTCTTCGTTATATTTAGCAAGAACGCCATGAATAGAATTTGTTCCCAAATCCAAACTTAAAAATACATTTTTATCCATCTGGTAAACTCCTATATTTTTCCTTCTTCAGTACTATTTGAAATTTTTACTATTATTTTATCTTTATTTTCGTCAAGAAAACTTAAATCTATATATTCCATACTTTGTTTTTTATCGGCTAAATCTCTTGAAATGGCAAAAAACTTTTCGGCTTTTTCTTTTATTTTGCTTTTCTTGGAATAGCCCCAATATATTTTTGTTTCATCGTTTAATGTTATAACAACATCTTCCATTTCTCCGTACTTTATATCTTTAATCTGCGAAATCAAGTCGGAAAAATAAACTTTAAAACTTTTATAAAAACTCAACAAATCTTCTCTATCCTGTTCCGTATCATACAACAAGAAAGGTATTTGCATAACAGACATATTTCCTCTTAAATTAAAAGGTTTGTTGTCAAAATCCAATCCTTCCTTATTTTCGTTGTTATAAATAAACACTTCCGGTAATCTTTCCGTTAAAGAAACCTCTATTTTTATTTTCTTCCCTTTTCCGAACCAATTTCTTCTGTGAGCGGAAACTTTTTTGAGTTCCGGTTTGTTTTTTATCAAATCTTTTTCAAGTTGTCCTAAATTTACTTCAAAACAACTGTTCCCGACTTTAAACGGAATTGTATTTACTATTTCGGATTGCGTAATATTGTTACAGCCCGTAATTTCTATACTGTCAATAAAAAAGCGTTCGAGAGAACATAAATAAGTCATTAAATGATTGTATGCATAAACGGACGAGAAAGCCAAACAAACGACAAACACCAACGCAACGATTTTACGAAAAATCTTTTTTACGGATTTTTTTATTTCACTTTTATCTTTTTTATCTTTAGGTTTTGATAAAACACGAACACCGTAAGGAACTTTTTCCGTACCGGCAAAAGCGATTGGTTTTATAAAACTGCTTTTTGTGCTTCTTTTAGCAGTTTTTTTAGCGACGTTTTTAGACGTCTTCTTATCTTTTGCGGTTTTGCTCTTTTGTGTTTTTTTATTTTTAATTATTCTTATAGTCATTTTATTTTGCCGATTTTAGAATTTCTAAAACCAAATCTTCAAAACTCAAACCCATACTTTTTGCAGCATCCGGAAACAATGAGGTTTGCGTCATTCCGGGTAAAGTGTTTAATTCCAAAACATATATATCGTTATTTTGATCCACTATCATATCCACTCTGCATGTTCCGTTACATCTGAACTCGTCATAAACTTTTAAGGCAATATTTTGTATTTTTTTCAATACCTTTTCCGGTAACCTTGCAGGTATAATATGCGTCGATTGCCCTACGGTATATTTTGATTTGAAATCATAAAATTTACCTTTAGGAACAATTTCTATAACAGGTAACGGTTTACCGTTTAATACTCCCGCGGTAATTTCTATCCCTTTAATATATTTTTCTACCAAAATTCTATCTTCGTAAGAAAATGCCAACTTAACGGCTTTTTCAAATTCTTTTTTATTTTTTACTATCGATATTCCTATTGCAGAACCTTGTGATGCAGGTTTTACAACTACAGGATATTCTATTTCTTCAAACGGTTTTAACTTTTCTATTATCGTCCATTTAGCAGTAGGAATTTTTGCATACTCAAACATCTTTTTTGATATTATTTTGTCTATACTTGCAGAACTTGAAAAAACACCGCAACCGGTATAAGGTATTCCCATAACTTCCAGCATACCTTGAATTGTTCCGTCTTCTCCGGGAGTACCGTGTAATGTTATATATGCAACATCTATTTTTTCTTTTACCAACTTTTGAGCAACATTTTTGTTCACATCTATTAAAACTGTTTTAAAACCTAACTTTTTTATTGCTTTATAAACAGCTTTCCCAGACATTAAAGAAATTTCTCTTTCCGAAGACGTTCCACCGCACAACACACCTATTTTTTTGTTTTTTAAATTTATCATTTTATTATCTTTATTTCCGTTTCAAGTTTTATATTATATTTTTTATAAATTTCGTTTCTTACAAACTCTATTAAACTTACCATATCTTTTGCACACCCGTTATCTTTGTTAACAAAGAAATTTGCATGTACATCGGATACTGTTATACCGCCGACACTATAATTTTTAAGGTTTAGAGAATCTATTAGTCGTCCCGCACTATCATCTTTCGGGTTCTTGAAAATACATCCCGCATTTTTAGTGCCGATTGGTTGCGAGTTTTTTCTTTTTTCTCGCTCTTGTGATATCGTCTTTAAAATATCATTTTTCTCAGCTTTTTTCAAGAAAAAAAATATCTTGGTTATAATGCTGTCTTTTAAGTTACTTTTTCTATATTCAAAATTGATATCTTTTTTTGTTAAAACACTTTTATTTCCCGAATTATCAACGATTTCAACTTTATCCACAACGGACGATATTGAGTAATTTTTTACACCGGCATTTCCAAAAACCGCTCCGCCTATCGTTCCCGGGATTCCCGAAAGTTGTTCCAAACCGCTTAAACCCTGCTCTGCAGTTTGTTGTGCCAAATAAGATAAGCTTACGGCACTGCCGCAAACAACTCTATTTTGAGATATTTCATATTTACAAAATTCACCGGAAAGTTTTATCACTATCCCTTTGAAACCGTCATCACTGAACAGAAGGTTTGAACCGCCACCGATAACAAAAAATTTAATTCTATTCTCTTTTACAAATTTCAACAAAGATATTAATTGTTGTTCTGTTTCAACTTCAACGAAGTAGTCGGCACAGCCACCGATACACAATGTAGTATGTTTAGACAACCGTTCATCGATTTTATAATTGCATTTTATTGAAGATAAAAATTCTTCTATATTGTTTTTAATAGTTCTTCTCCCTGTTGCCAAACGTTTCCTGCACCGAGTGTTAATAAAATATCGTTTTCTTTCAATATTTGTGCAACGGAATTTATATCAGTAAATTTTTGAACATTACATTTGTTTTCTTTTGCAGAATTTATTATTAAATCTGCCGTTACACCTTTTATAGGTTTTTCACTTGCGGCATAAATGTCCATAACATAAACAACATCGGCTTTTTTAAGCGCTTTACCAAATTCTTTATACAAATTTTTTGTTCTTGTATATCTGTGAGGTTGGAAAATTGTAACCAATCTCTTGTGCGGATAATTATGTTTTAGTGCCGAAAGAGTTGCATTTATTTCCGTAGGATGATGACCGTAATCGTCAATAACGGTAACACCGTTTTTTTCACCTTTAACTTCAAGTCGTCTACCTACCCCACCGAACTTAAACAACGCATCTTTTATTGTTACAAACGGAATATCAAACTGTAAACCGATACCTATTGCCGCTAACGAGTTTAACACGTTATGTTCGCCCGGAACTTTTAATAATATTTTGCCCAACTTTTTACCTTTATAAATAACAGAATATTCCGTGTTACCGTTAACAACGATAATATCTGTTGCCGTTATATCGGGATTACCTTTAAATCCGTAAGTAATATATTTTCTTGTTGCATAAGGTAACACCTCTTTAACTAAAGGACTATCGGTACACACCATTGCACTGCCATAAAAAGGAAGACTGTTTATATGTTTAATAAAGGCCTGTTTTAAATTGTCCATAGAACCGTAATAATCAAGATGATCGTTATCTATGTTTGTAACAATTGTTAAAACAGGGGAAAGTTTTAAAAATGAACCGTCGGATTCATCTGCTTCGGCAATTATATATTCGCCTTTACCCAAACGAGCATTTGTTTTTAAATTTTTTAGTTTACCGCCGATAACTATTGTAGGATCAAAACCGCCTTCATCCAATATCATTGATGTCATTGACGTTGTTGTTGTTTTTCCGTGTGTTCCTGCAATGGTGATTGTATATTTTAATCTTGCAAGTTCTGCTAACATTTCTATTCTGGGTATGATGATTATTTTTTCTTTTATTGCCTGTTTAACTTCAGGATTGTCTTTTGAAATGGCGGTAGATGTTACAACGACATCTACATTTTTTACATTTTCCGCTTTATGTCCTATATATATTTTTGCACCTAGCTCTTTTAATCTTTGAGTAACTTCCGTCTTTTTTATATCGGAACCTGAAACCTGATGCCCTAAATTCAGTGCAACTTCTGCAATTCCGCTCATTCCCGATCCGCCGATACCTACAAAATGTATTTTTTGTTTTCCGTTAAACATTTTTTCCCTCTTTTATATTCTTATTTGAAAGATATTCGCTTATTCTATATTTCAAAAGGTCCATTTTCATGTTAATATCACTAAATAACTGCGCGGAAAAATAATGAACATCTTTTAAATTGTCAAACAATTTTATATCTTTAACATTCACAAACTCTTTAAGTTTTTTCGATAAGGTTTCCGGTTTCACATTGTTTACTGTAATTTGATTATCATCGTAATTGAAAACGAACATTTTATCTTTTATCTTTATTTTATATTCTTCTACCTTTTCATCAATCTTTTGTTCTATATAACTTTCCAAATAATTTTTTATTCTTTCCGGTGTAAGAATATACTTGAAAGTTATATAAACGGATGCCACAAACAGTAAAAAACTTATTATTAATGTTAATATTACAATTCCTAATACTCTCATTCTTTAAATTATACAAAGTTTATAATTATATTTTTAAATATTTACTTTCTAACATAAATTAAATTTGCAACTTCACCGTCCAATGCAATTTGTGTTTCGTTAACTTTCACAATATATGTAGGAAACTTCTGATGCAATTTTAATTTTGTTCCCGGAACCATACCGAGAGATAATAATTTATGCATATAATCGTGATTTGTTGTAACTATATAAGAAAGTGTAACTTCTTCTGCTATATCTATTTTTGATAACGGAACAACAATAGATTCTATTTTACTGCTTGAATTTTTACAACAATTTCCTTCCGGTATAGGGTTCCCGTGCGGACATTGTTTCGGGTGACCTAACAATGTACATATAGAGTCTGCCAAATCCGTGGAAAGGTTATGTTCCAAATCACAAGCAATTTTTTCTATATCTTGTCTGTTAAAATCCAAAACATCGGCAAGAAGTCTTTCGGTAAGACGATGTCTTCTTGTAAGTTGTTTTCCTAAATCTTCGCCTGTATCGGTAAGTTTTATTTTGTTATCTTCTTTTGTAATATATTTCCCGTTTAAAAGTTCGTCTATTATATTTTCATCTACACCCCGTTTAACGGTTTTTGACACTTCTTCGAAGTTATCTTCTCCTCTTTGAATTGATGTCCAAATTACGCCGAGTGCTTCTTCGATATCTATGTTTTTTTTGCTTTTGTGTTCGTTTATGGTCATACATTTCTCCTTTTACAGATTATAACGATTTACAATTTCTAACTGCAACTTTGTGTTTTCAAAAATCATGTACTCATTCGCTCCGCTATCCTTTTAGTACACTTCATTTTGAAAACACTTCGTTTCGTTTACGAACTTGTAAATCTAACGACAAAGACTGAACGACAACAACAGAACGGCAAAACCTCAAACTCTTTGAATGCCAACAAACAGCTACAAGGTAAAAATTTGTCTAACAAATTTTTATTTTAAATAATTTTTCAAAAATTTTTTTACTTTAACTAAATCATTGTCAGTTAAAATCGGTATCAGTTCGTTGATTTCTTTTATGCTCTTATCCCACCATTTCAGTTTAAGCAACAACTTTATTAACTCATTATCAAACCTTTTCCTTATCACTTTTGCAGGATTACCTGCAACTATTGTATAAGGTTTTACATCACTGCCGACAACTGAGTTTAATCCTATAATTGCTCCGTCTCCTATATGTACTCCCGGTAAAATTGTTACATTTTGACCTATCCAAACATCGTTCCCTATTACTGTATCACCCTTTAACGGTAACTTACTTAATGCCGGAACGGGGTGTTTCCAACCTTCAAATATATAAAAAGGGAAAGTTGTAACCGCATTCATTTGATGGTTTGCGCCATTCATTACAAAGTTTACTCCTGCAGCTATCTGACAAAACTTTCCTATTATAAGTTTATCTCCGATAAAATCGTAATGGTGTGTTACATGTTTTTCAAAATCGGTATCAGCAAAATAAGTAAAATCCCCGACAATAATATTTTTGTTCTTTATTGTAGGTTTAACATTTATCATTTTCCTATTATTCTTCATCGGAAATATTTTGTTAGGGTTTGGTAACATTATTTATTCTCCAAATTAAACAACTCGTCAACAGAATTAAATCTTAAAAACGGTGTATGATGTGCTGCATTTTTAAGTAATACAAATTTATCTTTAAAATATTCCTGTTGTGTATTAGGATTAAAGACTTTATCACTATCGGACAAAATCACTTTATCAAATTCTATCGGTGTAAATTTTAAATTACAATATTCCTGTAATTTTATTATCTCTTGTTTTGAACTTTCAAACGGTCTGTAAGAAGGTATAGCAAGGAATTTTTTAAGTTCTTGGTTATCATAAATCAAATATGTCGATATAAAATCCATACAATTATCTAAATTTAAGTTTAACATTAAATCTATTATTGTTTTGCTTATACCGAACTTTTTATCTGTCATTAACGGGTTACCGTTTACTGCAACTTTTTTATCGAATTTCGGAAACTTGTCTTGTAATAAACTAGCAATTAAAACACCTGCGGAATAAGTTAACAAACTTACTTTATCATATTTACCAAAATCAAATTCAAAATCCAATGTGGAATAGTCCCAACACAATAACAAGTTTTTGCTTGAAGAAAAATTTTTAAACTGGTTATCATCACATCCCCAACCGGTTAAAAATACAACTAAATCGTTACTGGTATTTTCTATTAATTTCGTTTTCATTTGTTTTGAATTTTATCTTTAATATTTGTTAAAACTTTTCCATTAAATTTAAAATATTTTGCACCTTGATAAGTGCCGCTTTTATTTAATTTTCCTCTTTGTTCCATTAATTTATAAACTAATGGTGATAATTTATAAACTTGTCCTTCATATTCAACTTCTCTTTCGCCTACAACTTTTGCTGTAATAATTTCATCATAAATAAATGTTATTTTATCACCATTTTTAATACCTTTATTATAAAAATTAAATAATTTATTTTTATTGTTTATTGTAGCTATTTCTTTAAAACCTTTTTCTTTATTCGTTTCTTTAGGAAAAACAATTTTTCCTTCAAAGGCAAACAACAATTTCTTTACCATATCTAAATCTAAAGCAAATAGTTCACTATTTGCTATTTGATGTTTACTAAAAATTTCATGTAAAAGTTTCTCTTTGTCTTCATAATCATCTACTTCTATAGCAAAAGCTCTTTTTAAACCTACAACATTGTAATATCCATTGGATTCAAGATTTCTCATTCTTTCTTGATATTGGGCACTCCTTGTTTTACCAATTTTTATTAAACCTGTTACAGCTGTCGTCATTAAATAAATTATTCCTTTTGCCACTTTTATCTCCAAATTTTTTGTATTGTATATAATAACTTCATTGTTTTTCTATCATTTTTATTAATCTATTTAAAGTTTTCTTACGATTATTAGAATTTAATTGACATTGCCAAATAGTTATTACTTTGTATCCCATTTTTTTTAATAATAGTTTCTTTGCTTTATCTCTTTTTATATTACCGTTTATTTTATCTTTCCAGAAACTAATATTTGTTGCCGGTAAAGCGGCTTTTTTACAATTTTTATGTCCATGCCAAAAACATCCATTCACAAAAATTGCAGTTTTGTATTTAAGTAAAACAATATCCGGAGTACCGGGTAATTTTTTTAGATTTTTTCTATATCTAAAGCCATTGGAAAACAAAAATTTACGAACTAAGATTTCAGGTTTTGTTTCTTTTCCTAAAATTTTTGACATAATATCCGAACGTTTTGTTTTTGAAAAGATATCTGACATTATTTCTTTTCTGGCTGTTCTCTTTTTGTTACAAAGTCAACACCAACCCTAATAGGATGCATAAAAGCATGATTAGCTATTCTCTGAGCATAATTTGGTTTTATCGTAGTAACATATTCAAATTCATATTCATAATATTCAATGTTACGCCCTTCTGTAATTAAATTTTCTCTTTCAGAATTCGAAATAAAAGAGATAACTTTCAATTTTTTTTCATTAATCTCATTATCTCTTACTAAATATACTTCAGGAACTATATATGTAGGTTCTTCTCCTTTTATACCTTCTCCCCATTGAACAATATCTTCTTCAGAATCAGACAAATAACTAATAAACCCTGTTTCTCCTACTTCTAATGCTTTGACAAAACAACACTTCTTGCCACTAACAAAGAAAAAACAATGTTTCCGCTTTTCAGGATGAGCACAATCGCAAAGAGGAGTAATACACATAAAATATTTTTGTTCATTTTTTATTATACATCTAAACACATCCCCGAAAGACAATTTTTTTCTTATTTTTTCTGTATGAGAAGAATTATAAAAAGCATTCAAACTAATATATTCTTCTCTCAAGTTAGAATTATAATTAGCAACATCAATTTTCTTTAAAATCGATAATTCTTCATTACTTATTCTCAAAGCTTCATGCTCGATAAAAACATTTTTTATAAAACTTTCAAAATCTTCAGGATGTGTTTTTTTATGATATCCAAGAGCTGTTTTTGAAACATTAAACATATTTTCATCAATAAAACTTCCTTTCTTTCTCAAAACATTTTGAATTTCAAGAGATATAATTTGAAGTACACCCTTTTCATACTCTGTAATATTTTTCGAAAAAGAATCTATGAGTTGCTCCGGTTTAATGTCTCTTTTTTTCAATATTAAAATTATTGTATTGTTTATTATTGCAAATGTTTTTGCAAATGTTTTTGAAAAATACTTCCGGGAACAATGTATTGCTTTTGTTGATTTATGAAGATTACTAAATGCTATTCCTGCATCTATTAAACAACATTTTTTGTCCTTAAAATTATATTCATATGTATTTTTAAGTTCTTTACATATATTGTTTATAAGTTCAAGATTATCTTTACAAAAAACTTCTTTTGCTCTTGTTCCATCAACATCAAAAGAAAGCTCTATAAAATCTTTAATTTTTTGTTTATCTTCTTCTTCACAAAAAGATAATGATCCATTAATTTCTTTGTATTCTTTCTCACTAATACCTGAAAAATAAGAAACAATATTTTCTAAAACTATATTCGTATCTACTGTTGTATAAATAACACAAAAAGGAATATGTTGTTGATTACAAGTTATTTCTTCTAACAATTCAAGAGCTTTCTCTCCTGAAGAAGACTCTCCCTCTAACTTCCAATCAAGTAAAACCAAATCACGATTTTGAAAAATATAATTCTTGTTTTGATCGTTATCATATTTACTTGTATCATATTTATATACAGATAAAGACACACCTTTATTTTTAAAATTTTCATATAGATTTTTTGTTATTTGGTGTTCTTCTTGAGAATCTTGAAAAGGTTCAAAAGGTTCTTGAGCTTGATCATCAATATAAATAGCTGATTTTATTGAATCTTGTATAATTTTTTTTGCAACATCAACGTAGGCATCACTCATTCTTAGAACCCTCCATTAGGAATCAATCTCTTTATAACAAAACATGCACCGTTCAATATATTGTAATTTTTATCATTAGTTGCATAAATATCAAAATAATTATCGTTAAGACTTTGTTTAGCAAGGTATAAACCAATTCCTCTACCATTCGGACGATTCGAATAAAACAGTTCAAATATTTTTTCCAATTTATTACCTTTAATCATCTCTCCGGAGTTTCTTATTATAATTTCTTCCGTTTCTTTTTTATAATCCAATTGAATTTTTTTATTTTCAGCATTATGCATCCAATACAATGCATTATTTATTATATTAATCATAACCGCATGAATTACAGGTTCTCTGATATATATGATATGTTTATCAAATGCTTCACTAGAAATTAAAGAAACATTATCTCTTAATATTTTACTTTCAAAAAAATCTTGTAAAAAAATTTTTAACTTTTTACATTCTATTTCTTTAGGGCTACTACCGGATATACGATATAACGGCGATAACAAAGAATATTTATCTTCCAATGTTTTAAATGATTTCTTCAAATAAGAAAACACCGGAGTATCATCTTTTATTTTCTTTAAAGAGTGGTTAATTTGTGAATATAAGTTATTAAACTCATGATCTATTATTTCAGCAGCAATTCCTAATTGAGCAGTTTCTCTTACTTGTTCCCATTTTCGTTTAATATCTTCATATTCTTCTTTGTAAGCACCTTGAAGAAATTCCTCATCTATATTCAAACTCAATTTACTTATATGTTCAACAATCGGATCTATTTTTTCATTTATTCGTTTTTTTGAAACATCAAAAAGTTTTTCCATTTCATTCTTATATATAAAGAAGTCTTCAACACTATGAATTTTATTTTGGAAATTTTCTTTTTTTTCTTCAATTTCTTTGATAACATTATTAGATTCTGCCGAAATATCATTTGATAATCTTGATACATTACTGTCAAAACTTTTTGAATTTTCGTTTCTCATATTCTGTAGTCTAGATATATACACATTACAATCTACTACAAAATTTTTTTGTAATTCTTTAACAGCTAAAATTTTACTTAGTTTTTTTTCGATTTCTTTCTTATCTTTTTTTATATTTTTTTCATAAGAATCAAATTTTGTCTTACATTCATAAAGCATATCATCCTGTATCTCTGTTATTTTATACCGTTTAGGCCGTTCTGGTAACAATTCAGAATATAATAGATATTTTTCTGTAAAGATTTTAAATTGTTCTTCAATATCAGAAAACACAATATTAGATTTATTTAATAGCTCTTTTAATTTATTTATTATATTTTCATAATCTTTTTTATATTGTTCAAATATTTTGGAAAAATTCCTAAGTTTTTTTGTAAATTCTTTTTTTTCTAAAAGTTCTCTTTTTTCATCTTTTTTTATAATTTCATATTTTTCTTTGAGTTGTTTCTTTGCTTCTAAAAAACAATTATCTTTTGCCTTATCTCCAAAATACTCGTTAGCCAAATCAATAAACAGTGAAGATAAATCAGTTCGAAAAGCACGATATGCACTATTGTTAATAAGCCCCTCTCTACTAGACTTATCTTTTAACATATAATTTTCGATTCTCGATAATTCAATATACCCGAATAATCTCCTATAACTAAAAAAAGCTGAACCTATACGTTTATTTCTTCTTTCCTCTATTCCAACAAAATCATAATTTGCTCTTCCATAAGGTAAAACTCGAAAATTATCTCTATAAATATATATTCCTCCATATTTTTCAAGTTTATTGTTTATTATATCCCACAAATCACCTTTAAGTTTAGATTCTGCCTTTTTACCCATAGAATATCCTAATTTTATAGGAATATTTCCATAAAAAGAACGATTATCTTTCTTTCTAGGACTTGTAAAGCTATAATTTCTCTCTTCATTATAAATATTCAGTTTTCCAACAAAATTCCCTTTACCATCAAGATTTCCGTCAATAACAATATCTGCTAGGGAGTAATCTTTTTCGTTAAAAAAATTTCCGGATTCATTTAAAAAATCTATTGGTATAGGTTCATTGCTTTCTTTATGAATAAAAAAATTGTATTTTATTTGAGATTTATTACCGTTTTTAAAATTATTCATAAAGCCAACAAAACTTGCACGAACAAAAGACTTTTCATCAACTTCATCTTCATTTTTTTCTCTCAAATTAAGGATCTGTTCTTCCGGTTCAAAAACAATAAATTTTGTTCCATGACTTTTTTTTATATCCGAAAAATCCTTTAATATTTCTTTTTCAAACAAAACAGGGATATTTGCTTTTTGAACACTTTGACGAACAGCTAATCTTATTTTTTCTTGTTTATCTTCCCATATTTTATTACCTGTAATATCAAAATCTTTCTCTAAATTCTTTAAAAATGATTTTTTTAAAAGTTCGAATTTTTCCTTAAAACTTTCTACGGTTAATTCCTCTACAGGAATAGAGATATCATCTAAATATAAGTTATAGTTTTCCAACAATCTCCAATCAAAGAACATCGCTTGTAACGGATAACCTTGTTTTTTTGTTAGCATTAACATAGGAGATCCTAAATAAGCAACAGATAATCTTCCTATGCCCTTTTCTCCGGATTTTATTCTAGGTTTCTTATATAAAGTGTCTTCACCTTCTTTATCTTGTTTATCGGAACGACTTTTAAAATCAATACCTAAAACCAACCATTTATTAATAATATCATCACCTGACATTCCAATACCATCATCAGAAATCATAAAACACGGATGTGCCAATCCTTTATATCCTGACAAAAATATTTCTGCAGTTAAATTGTCCGCATAAGCATCATAACCGTTTTTCCACAATTCCGTAATTGCTGTTGGCAAATCCGCTATTTGCCCTTTACCTAGTAAATCTACGGCTCTTGCCTTTGTTCTAAATTTCATTTTGTCTTCCTTCTTTCATTATCATTAAACCTAATCTTCTTGCATATTCGCAAGGAACGGCATTGCCTATAAGTTTTGCCGTTGTGGAAATACTTTTTGTTTTAAAGACATAATTCTTCGGAAAAGTTTGTAATGTTGCACCTTCTCTTAAAGAAATTGCACGATCTTCTTCAGGATGTCCGAAACGACCGTTTGAAATACTGAAAAATTTTGTAGTTATTGTCGATGCAGGTTTATTCCACCACATACGACCATAAGTATCTTTAAAGCTATTATCTTTACCGATAAAACATTTTAATTGTAATTCTGAATCTCCTGCCCAATCAAAACGACTACCACCATCATGTTTTGTTTTTTGTATTCTCTTTAATCCTTTTTCACTTAAACCTGCAACCGTATGACACGAAATCGTTTTATCTTTATTTCCAGCTTTAAGAACTGGGAAACCGTTATGTTCACCTATAAAATCTTTAAGTAATGATTGTTTATTATCTTCTTTCGGGAAAATAATTTCTTTATTTAATCTTGTAGCTATCAATGAAAATCTTTTTCTTGTTTGTGGAACTCCATAAAAACTCATATCTACAACTTTATTTTTTTCATTATAACCTATACTTTTTAATTTTGATAAAAACTCAGGTAAAACACTATCTTTATTGGTCAAAATACCGGGAACATTTTCAACCAAAACATAACCTGGTCTATAATACTCAATAAAACGGAAAAAATTCATTAACAAATCTTTTGATTTTATGGATTTATTTTTATCCGTATTTATAATACTATAGAACTGACAAGGACTACAACCTACAAAAATCAAATTATCATCATTACTCTTTATATTGAATTTTCGTTCAAAAAAATCTGTATGTAATCTTCTTATATCGGAATGGATAAAATGATTCTTATTGTTAAATTCGTAAGTTTCTTTTGCATCGTTATCGAAATCGATACCGGCAACGACATCAATGCCTGCTTGCTTAAGACCACAGGTCATTCCACCACCACCACAAAAGAAATCAATTGCTTTAAATTTTTGTTTTGACATTTTAATTTAAATAAAATTTATTATACAACAAATATATTTTACTAATTTTCAATATAAATAAAAAGTTTTATTTATTATTTTTGTCAAATATATGGATATTCTATTGTTGAGGTTGCACTGTAGTTTATATTTTAAGTTTTATCAATTTTGAATCTTTGGAAATTATTAGAGATTGGAAATTATATTTTTGTTGTACCAAGTATCTGCTTTTTCATTTGATAAATATGCTTTATCAAACAACAAGTATAAATTTTTATATTTTAATCCTTTTTTAATAATAGTTTTTAGTTCTGATGTTTGTAATGGAATTATTTTTAAACCTGTTACGGATTTTGTTCCATCATTAGAGTAATGATGATATGTTTTTCTATTAATAAAATCTGAAACAACATTAATAGCTAAAAAGTTGCTTATGAAAATACAATATGATTTATTATTTTCTGTTTGCAAAAGATAATCGCCTAAATGCCTTGAAACAGGTTCTATTTCTGCTCTTCTCTGATTTTGATTATTAGTTAATGTTGCTTCTAATAACACTGCATGTTCTGGGAAAACATTTGTTTTATCGTATTTATATATAATATCCGCACTACCACCAACAGCATGTGTTTTAGGTAATAAATCTGCATCTAAAGACAAATTCATATAATCCAATATTTTCCCTTTATATTCACTTATCTTATACCAAATAATTCCAAGTATATATTCAAAAATTGTCGGAATATCTGCATTATATGTAACAAGTTCATTTATTTTATCATCACTTCTTGTCTCAAACAATTCTAATAAATCAATTATTTTTTCATTTGAAAACTTTGTAGATATTAAATTATTAAATCTAATATATCTTTCATCTTTTACAGAATTGATCAATTCTTTTAGTGATGAATAATTTGATTCCTTTTCGTAATTTACAACATTCAATATTTGTTGTTCGTCAAATCTTATATTTTTACAAATTTCAGTAATATCATAATCTTTTTCTAATATGTCAGACTTTGTAAATGCTAAATTGTAAAGAGCATCAATATTATTTTTAAAATAATAATATGGTAAAGTATCTAATTTTATTTTTTCATCTTCAAAAATTACTATATCTGTTAATTTGAAATATCTTCTATTTAAATCTAGATAATCTGATAATATTGATTTTATCTTAAATAAGTGTAAAAGTTTAAAGAATTCTTTTTTTAATTCCTTTATATCACTATTAAATAAAGAATCTTCTTTTAAACATTTTAAAGGTTCTTTTTTTAGTTTGTTTTTTCCTGTTGAAGAAAATAAATGCTTTTTCCAAAAGTTTTTTGCTTTACCATTTATTTTTTCTGTTTGTTTATATAATTTTAAAATATTACTTTTTAAATTTCTTTTTAATGCAATTTCTTTAAGTGTCTTGTAAAAGTTGTAGTACGGTTTATCATATGTTCTACTTTTTCTGTTGATACCTATTGTTGTAATTAACTTTTCACTGTCTTTATTACTCATAAAAACATTTAATGCTTTTTTATATGTATCATTGTTAAAAATAAAATCTATTATAAAATTATCTATTGTTTCTTCATTATTTCTTATTTTTTTTATAAAGTTTATTGCCTTTTGTGTTATAGAATTATCAACACATAACGGTAATATATAGCAAAATTCATACTTTGTTAAATATTTTAATTTAGACAAAAAATAAATTAATAATATTAAAGGTCTTACTGTTTTGTTTTCAACAGTTGCCGACATCTTTAAAAGTTGCTTTAAATAAATATAACTATCTTTTGGTATATTTAACTCATTGTCACTATTAAAATTACCTAATTTACTTATTTCTAATAACTTTCTACCAACTTGTGTTAATTTTCTATCATTATCTATTAAACCTATTTCAACCAAACCGGATGTTTTTTCTCTTGCATCTTTATCAGGTCTTTTTGCATTTCCAACAATAAATTTATTTTCTTTTAAAAAATTATAATAATCTTTTTGCAAAGAATTATTATTAATCCAATTTTGGTTTGTGTTTCCAGGTTTGTTCCAAAATTCATCAAGCAACGAAAGTTGTTTTTCAATATTAAAATTAAATTGTTTGGTTCTATAACTTGTAGTTCCAATGTTCCAACAATAACTTTTGAACGGAATGTTAGGTAATGTCATACTTTTCCTTAATAATTTATAATTAAAACTTCATCTGTAATTTTTTCTTTGTTTTTCGTGTGATAATTGGAATTTGAATAACTATTATTCAAATGAATAACTTTATAATTATATTTGTTTATCCAATCCATTAAAATTTTATTTTCTTTTCCTTTATTTGCTAGTACATTAGACAATGCAAATTTTATATTGTTTTTATTTAAAAGATTTAAAAATTCAAGTAAATCTTTTTCATCTTTTTGTGTCCAGCCGTCTTGTTCATTATAAGTTGCACAAGTTATTAAATATGGGGGATCACAATATACAAAACTATCTTTTTTTAATTTATTTATTTTAATTTTCCTAAAATCGTTATTTGTAAAGATGTAATTTTTTTTATGTATGACATCTATAAAATCTGAAAGTTTTTTTTGCATTTTTAAATTAAAATCTCTTTTTCCTACAGGTAAATTATAGTTACCTTCTTTATTGAATCTTATTTGATTATTAAAGGAAAAAACTATAAGAACATATAGTAAAATATAATAATAATCATCTTTTTCTGTTAAAGAATTAAAATCATTTCTCATTCTTATAAAGTTATCTTTATTATATCTCATTAAACCTTCAGAACTATTCGCTGAATATTTCTCATATCCATATTTACTTGTATTTGAAAGATTATATTTAGAAATTATTTGTTGTATAGAAGAAAAAATTTCTTTGTTGCTTAATTTTTTAAAAGTATTATATATCCCTATTAAATAAGAGTTTGTATCATTTAAAATTATTTTATCACTATTAATATTTATACCTACATTACATCCACCACAAAACAAATCTACAAAGGAACTTATTGTTTTTGGAAATAATGGTAAAATTTGAGATAAAATTTTATACTTACCACCTGTATAATTTAAAGGGGATTGTATAAATTTTTTTTGTTCAAAAATATTATTATCACAAACACATAAAAATAATCTTTCTTCATTATTTTCTATTTTTGATTTACCTGTAGTAAATGCTTTATATTCTTTTGAAAAAACTGTAACTTTACCTTTGTTTGATAATATTCTTATTATATCTTTATCACTAATTCTCGCATTTGATCTACTATTACCTTTATTAGACATATTATTGTATGATAACAATATATACTTTGCATTTATATTACTTATTAAATCTTCAAATGCTTTTGTAGCATTTTGTGTACAGTAATCACTTTTTAAATTGTCTCTTTGCATTTTTAAAGCAACACCGGATACTTTAGGTTTTTGCCATCTTGCAACATTTTCAAGTAAATGGTAAGCATCACAATATTGCCTTGAATTATAAGGTGGATCTATATAAACTAAATCCGCTTTTATATTTTTTACTAACTCATTAGCATCAATATTATAATTCTTATTTTTTTTGTTTAAATTATTTGAAATTAAAGGAACAGACAGTTCTAATTTTTTATTTAATTCTCCACTTTTTCTATAAGCATCATAATGTCCGCAAGTATTAGCAATCTTATCCATAGCATACAATAAAGATGTTATTAACACTGCTCTTTCTCTTTCATTGATAAATTTAGAATTAAATTTTGTTTCAATATCTTCTCTTATAAAACCTATTTTTCTACAAACATTTTTATTAAAATATGTGTTAGAAAAATTTATTGACATATAATTATCGTTTTGTGGATTTATATTGTTGTAATCAATAATAATTTTTTTTATTTTATTTGTATCAACTTTTTCTGTCCCAAACCAAGCAAGGTGACACATATAATTACTATACATATTATCGTTTGTAATTAAAGTTTTATCAGTAAATGCTGATGAAACTGCACCTGTTCCTGAAAAAATATCTGCTACTATATTTATATTTTTACAATACTTTTCAACTATTTCTTTTATAAAAGGTAACAATTTATATTTATTTCCTAAATATCTTCTGTTATTTATAGCGGTAGTTTTATAATTTTTTGTATTATTTTTAAGTATATTTGAAAGTTTATTTAATGTTTCCTCATCCCACAGGTACTGCTGTATGTGTTTTGTAGGAAAATAAATAAGACCTTCTTCTTTAAATTCATATAGAAGAGCTTGTGATATATTGTATTTATTACATACTTCTGATGTTGATAACAGTTTGTTATTCATTTTTAAATTATACATACATCTGTATATTTTGTCAAATTTTTTGTTTTATTAAAACAATTAAATTCCTTATTTGTTGCTTTCAAAGACTTTTCGGATTTTAAATTATAACGAAATATTTACCGACTGCGGTGTACATAAGGAAAAGCGAAAGCGACCGGTACATAAAGAAGGTAAATATAAAGTTATAATTTAAAAGATAAAGTCGTTTAGCTTAAAATTTTAAAAATAAAATGTAATGCTCCTCCAAATAGTATTGCATATGTCGTTATTGCTACAAAAACTAATGTTGCAATCTTTATTCCGTGCTCTTTTATTACCATTAAACTTTGTGCAAGACAAGGAACAAACAATGTAATAACTACCGCACTAACCAAAATTTGGCTTCCCGATAAAAGTCCGTCCTGTGCCAAAGTATAAATTCCGGATGCACCGTAATCTCTTCTTAAAAAGCCCATAATAAATGTGCTCGTTGTTTCTATAGGTAGTCCTAAAAATTTTACTACTATCGGTGAAAACCATCTTTCCAATGTTGTAAGCAAATGAATTTTGTCCATAAAAAACAAACCGACGGTAGCCAAAATAAATAAAGGAACTACCTCTTTCATATACCAAACAAGCCGCATTTTAACTTTAGATAAAATGTTTATTATTGACGGTATTCTCATTTTAGGAATTTCTATAATAAAGTTTGTAGATTCTCCTTTAACATAAAAATCCAAAATTTTTCCTATTAAGAAAAGTGAAAATAATATACATAATAACCAAACTATTGTTGCCTTTAAAGATACTGATGACAACATCGCAAGAATTATACCCAACTGTGCCGAACACGGTATTGCAAGAGATAACAAAATTACAACTATCATCCTCTCTTTTTTCGTTTCAAGTATTCTTGAACTGAGCACCGCCATTGTTCCGCATCCTAACCCTAACACCATAGGAAGAACAGCTTTACCGTTTAACCCTAAAAGAGCAAACAATCTGTTAAGTATTACCGAAAGTCTCGGCAAATATCCGGAATCTTCAAGTATTCCGAAAAACGAAAAGAAAGCAATAACTATAGGGAATATTATTGCAAAAGCATAAGGGATTGCCATTGTAAAAATTCCGTATTGGCCTACAAATAAATCTTTTATGAAATTTACAAATCCGCCTCTCCCCAAATAATCAAAACAACTTGCTATAAACGGATTTATTAGCTCTTCAAACACTTTTGTTTGTATCCAGTCTACAACAAAACCTGCAACAAACACTCCTATAAACTCGTACATTATAAAAATTATGAACAACATTATTATTGTTCCCCAAAACGGTTGCAAACAAATGTTGCCCAACTTTTCCATAAAACCTTTATGTTTTCTGTGCTTTATTTTTTTTACTTCGGAAACAATATTCAATATAGTTTCGTTGTTATCGTGAAATATTTGTGCCGCAAACATTTTGTACTCGTTTTTAACGGTATCGGATACTAACTTAAAAACTTTTTCTTGCAACTTTTGCGGAACATACTGTTTTATATCTTTATCACCCGACAATAAATATACCGCCAATGCTTTAGCTATTGATGATTTATCTTTTAAAGCGGTTTCTATTGCCGAAATGTCTTTGTTGTTTTTATAATCAACAGATAAACTGCTTACTGTTGCTTGCGGTACAAACTTTAAAATTTCATCCACACCGTCACCTATTGTTGCAGTACAACAAGTTATTGGAACACCTAAAATTTCGGTAAGTTTTTTTATATTAATTCTGATACCTGCCTGCAATGCTTCATCTCTCATATTTAAAACCAACACCATAGGAATTTTGAATAATGCAAGTTCACAAAACAAGTGTAACGATCTTTCAATGTTTTTCATATCGCAAACTTGCACTATGATGTTAGGTTTTTCTTTTATTATTAAATCTCTTGTTACCTGTTCATCTTCAGATAACGGCATTAAAGAGTATGTGCCGGGAGTATCTACAACCTGATATTGTTCATTACCGATTGTAATGTTTCCTCTTGTAACATCAACTGTTGTTCCTGCATAGTTTGAAACAACGGCATATTGACCGGTAAGTTTATTAAATATTACGGATTTGCCGACATTAGGGTTACCGACAAATGCTATAAGTTTTGACATCTGTTATTTACCTTCTTTGATAAATAGTTTTTATATATAAAATATCACTATATTTTATCATTTTTTGGTATTGTTATTAAACAAATTTTATATATTTGCTTGTTCCAGATTTAAAAGCTTTTTCTTTTTATCGAGTCCCGCTGCATAACCGGTTAGTTGTCCGTTTTTACCAACTACTCTGTGACAAGGAACTATTATTGATATAGGGTTATGACCTACTGCACCGCCAACCGCCTGTGCAGACATTTTTGTACCTTTTTGGTTTGAAATTTGTTTTGCTATGTCTCCATAAGTTATAGTTTTACCATAAGGAATTTTGCATAAGATTTTCCAAACGGATTTTTTAAACTCGTTTCCTATAAATTTAATGGGAATTTCTTTTATATCGGGATGCTTACCTTTAAAATATTTATCCAACCATTGTTTGGTAGTATAAAATATTTTTAAATTATTATTTTCTACTATGTTACCGTCAATATTATCTGCAAAATGTTTTTGCCCTTCAAACCATAAACCGACAATATTTTCGTTTTCATCACAACAAATTGTGATATTTCCTAAAGGTGATTTGTAATTGGTCTTATAAAACAATTTCATATTAATTTAAGATATAAAAAATTTAATCTATACGCAAACAAACTCGGTATAATAAGGGTTATTTGACGATAAAGTTGTGAGTTTATATATCAAACGACAAAAATAAAAGCGGTAGAGAAATTTTCTCTGCCGTTTTTTATTTATTATCTGACAAATCGGGGCGACTGGATTTGAACCAGCGACCTCTCCCACCCCAAGGGAGTGCGCTAGCCACCTGCGCCACGCCCCGATTTTCGCAACGGAATATATTTTACTTAAATAAAAAATTTTTGTCTATTGCAACTTTTCGTATTCTTCATCGGACACTTCTTCCAACCATTCGGTAGAACCGTTTTCCGAAGGAACTTCTATTGCTATATGACTAAACCAACTATCTTTTGCTGCACCATGCCAATGTTTTGTTTCTGCAGGAATATTTACAACGTCACCTTTTTTAAGTTCTTGTGCAGGTTTTCCTGCTTCCTGATAGTATCCTCTGCCACCTGTAACTAAAAGGATTTGTCCGCCGTTATGATGAATATGCCAATTGTTTCTGCATTTAGGTTCAAATGTAACGTTTGCGGTATGAACCGGTTCTTTTGTTAGCATATTCAAATAACTTTGACCTACAAAATATTGTGCATAAGCATCGTTTTTTTCACCTATAGGAAAAATTTCCGTGTTCGGTTTTGATGTCATTACAAGAATTTGTGTTATTTGTCCGTCTGTTAAACCTACATTTTTGCCTATTTGAATATGTGCATTAAGTTGAGATTGAAGACCATCGATTGATGCCAACGCCGCTATTGTTGCAATCTCTCTTTCTTTATAAGTCAAAATTCCTCTTGAAAATATGTCCCCGAATAAATGTTCTTTCAAATAGTCGTCTATTGCAGGAGCAAACTCAAAAATTTCTCCTTCTACTTTTTTGCCGACAAGTTCTGTTTGGATTTTTGTTCCGACTTTATTTTTATCTTCTTTTTTTGATAACGATTTTCCTTTTTTACCTTCAATATAAGAACCGTCTTTTGTAGATTGCAACAAAACTTCCAAAGCATTTAAACTTCTCGGGAACCCGCAATAAGCATAAAGCTGAACCATAATTTCTTTTATTTCGTTTACGGTTAAACCGTCACCTAAACTTTTGTCTACCGTTTTTCTCAAGTTCTGCATATCACCGATAGCCGTATATTGAGAGATAGAAACAATATTTTTTTCTTTTCTCGTCAACAAATCTTCTGCAATAAGATTTCCTGTTACAAAAAACAATACTGTTACCAAACTTATAAAGATTCTTTTTATCATAGTTTACACTCCTTAAATACAAGTATAATTCATATTATAAGACATGGAACCAAAGTAGTCAATTTTTTTGATTTACGAAAATTTAATTTGATAAAATAGCATAAAACATTTGCAGAGGGAAAAACATGAAAACTTATACTGTAAAAACTAACGGAATATGTGCGATGCAAATTTCTTTTTCGTTAGATAAGGGAAACATTTATAATATCAACTTCATAGGCGGGTGTCCCGGAAACACGTCCGCATTGAGCAAAATACTTGAAGGAACAAACGCACAAAGAGTTGTAGATTTATTAAAAGGTAACGATTGTGACGGTAAAGGAACATCTTGCGCAGACCAACTTGCAAGAGGCGTAGAAAAAGCATTAAAAGAATAGTTTTATAAATTGAAGATAGTTTTTGACACTTAACAAAAAAACGACTATACTTTCTTTGAAATTATTTTTGTTTCTATAGGAGAAAAAAATGAATTCCATTAAAAATTTCGTGTTTGTTTTAACTTTTGTATTGTTTACGGTTTGTTCTGTTTGTGTTGCCGAAGAAGGTTTATCGCAAAATGATGCCGGCGATTATGTTTATGAAACAACAATAAGTTCTCTTGTCAACAGAAGAGTATATGAAGAAATCAAGCTCATAAACAATTCGTCATACCCGTTGTCCCATGTAACATGCACCGTCACAATAAACGGGAAAAATCATGATATGAGACCTATGCCTGTACTAAAACTTTCCGACAGTGAAGGATTTGACGGCTACTATGAAGATGACATGAACAGAGAATTTCCGAGATTTTTCGGTAAAGACGGAAAATTTTCGAAAAAGAACAACAACATTGTAACATTTACTTTTAAATTTAGAAACCATTCCGAAGATATTGCAGTAACTGATGTGTATGATCAAGAAGAAGATTTGTGTTTCGTTATTGAAGATAACGCTTTTGTTTCTCAAGTCGCTCAACCTGCTCCTGTTGTTGCTACACCGACAGTTACATCAAAACAAACAAAAGCTGCGCCAAAGAACAATAATTCCGGAGACACAACTGTTGTTATTGAAGGGAAAACTTATTTAATTCATGACGGAAAAGCATATCCTGTACAATAATATTTGTTTACTTAAATAAAAAAAACACCTTGTTTGTTTTACTAAACCGACAAGGTGTTTTTGCATTATATTAAAACTTTTATTTCTGTAAAAATTCGAAGTTGTAACCTGTTTTATCTTTTCGTAATTTTCCTATACCACAATTTAACAAATGTGCTCCGGCAATATATTTATCGCTATCTGCATATTCCTGCATAACTTTTTTCCTTACAGATAACGCCTGTATAGGGTCGGTATCATAAACCAAATATATGTTAGGATCTTGAAATTGTATCGGTGCATGAAGGATATCGCCCCATACCAACAACGTTTGACCTTCGCTTGTAACTTCAAACATTGTGTGCCCTAAAGTATGCCCGAATGCAGGGATAGTTTTTATAAAAGGGAAAATTTGTTCGTTTTGTTTGAATTGTTTTATTCTGTTCGGATAAGCTAATAATATTTCAGAAGTTTTGTTTGCATCAACTTCTTCTTGCGCAATATAAATATCCGCTTTAGGAAATGTTCTGTTATAATCGTTTATTAACCCTGCTATGTGATCGAAATGCATGTGAGTAACACATACAATATCTACACTTTTCGGATCAACATTTATATTTTTTAATGCTTCAAGCAACGTCTGTGCATTTATGCCCGTATCAAACAATATCTTATGATCGCCGGTATCTACAAAAAAAACATTTATTGCCGAAGAAGTGGAATCTTTTTGGTTTAAAAGTTCTTCCAACTGTTTGGTATCCTTATAACGGAACAAATCTTTTTTATGATTCATATCTTGTATTTTAATTGCCGTTACATTGAACTTACCAAGCTTCATATTTACAACATTTGCCGCAAATAAACTTGTAGTTAAAAACAACATTGCAATTATTGAAAAAAACTTTTTCATGATATTGCTCCTTTAACACTTTTTATTACAACAAACATTATACAAATAAAAAATCCGGAAAGGGAGGGATTCGAACCCTCGGTACAGGCTTTCACCTGTACACCGGTTTAGCAAACCGGCGCACTAGACCAACTATGCGACCTTTCCAGATTATTTTCAAATTATATCATAATTTAACTTTTTCTACAATTAAAAAAATTAGATATTCGGACTCATTCTCTGCACATAAGGATCTCGCGGATATCGTCTTTTTAACATCTTATAAATCTTTTTATAATTTTCTTTGTCTTGTCTTGCTTTATAAACTTCCGCTAACCCTCTTAAACCGTCGAGATTATTCTTAGAATATCTAAAAGATTCTACAAACAATGCTTCGGCATTATCTATTTTGTCCAACATTAATTCCAATTTACCCAAATATATACAACTTTGCATATATTCTCTCTTTCTTCTTTGTTTCCAATCTTCTTTATAAAAGTCGTGCGGATGTTCCTGTAACTTATTAGGATAATTTATATGTTCCAAATATTCTCTTTCCGCAAGATCCGGATGACCGGCTTGAACATATAAGTTTGCCAACTGGTAATATGTTTGCGGGAAAATAGGATCTATTATTTTATACTGGTTATAATATTTTACTGCTTGTCTGTAACAATCATCTCTTTTTGCTATTGTTTCTTGTTTGGCATCTTCGTTGCCTTCCTGTTCATAAACGGCTATTTGTTTGTTATAATCGTTCATAAGTTTAGCATAAACAAACCCTGCCAAAAATTTGGATTGAACATAGTTCGGTGCTAATTTCCATATTTCGTTATATTCGTTTAATGCTTTTTCCGGATCATCGGCTTGCCATCTGTCGTTATAGTTGTTTGCTTTAAAATATCTCGGCATAATAAAAGACGGACTTTTTTCTATTACTTCAGAATACAGTTCTATTGCTCTTGAAAAATTGCCCGCTTTCGAATGTTGTATTCCTATTGAATGTAATGCATCCGCTTGAAAATATCCGTAAAAAATGTATACCAAATACAAACCCACTAAAAGAATTATAATTTGGCTGATTCTTTTTATTGTTTGCGGAATTACAAACGAACATTGTTCTTCCTCTTCCTCTTTGGAAGAACTTAATGCAACGGCAACTATGGATCCTATAAGCAACCACAACATCACACCCGAAGACACAAATCTTAACGATACACAAACGCAATCATGTGCAAGTTGCGCCACAAAAGCCGAAACAAAACCTAATTGCAAATATGATAGAGAGTTTGTATTGTTCTTGTTTTTTCTAAAATAAGCCAAATTTTTAAAACCTATAGTTAAAACCATTAACAGTAACAACAAGAATATGCTAACTCCTATCATACCCTCATCGTAAAAAACCTCAAGGAATTCGTTTTCCGGATGATCGCTTTCCGTATTATGCATTCCTTCAATAAAAAATATTTGCGGTCTTCTATATGACGGATAAGTTAAATAAAAAGTTCCTATACCGGTACCTAAAACGGGATGAGTGTTTATCATTTCCCAACAAGAAAGCCAAGTAAATATTCTAAACGAAGAACTGTCCGGCCTTTTTTTGAGTTGTAACAATATTCCGCCGCTGACTACAGACACCGTAAACAACGCCATTACCAAAATAAGTATTGCTTTTTTTCTTCTTGATATGTTTAATATGAACCCGATAAACAAAAATGTAAAGACTATAATACCTACACCAAAACCTATCCATGCACCTTTGGAAAAAGAAAATAAAGTTGAAAAAGATATTAACAACCATAATAATAAAAGATGAAAGCTCTTCCTTTTAAAAAACAGCGCCAATACTATAGGACTCATAACAACAAGAAAATCACCAAAAAAGTTAGGATTGCCGAAAGTGGAAAAAATTCTGTTTCCGAAAGCCCATCTCCAAATAAAAGGATCAAATCCTTTTGCCGGCGGTGCAGGAAAATACCTTGTATCTATAAATTGAACCACAGCATATATACAAACAACATAAGTTGTGACTATTAAAACGTTTACTATTCTTTTTAAATCTTTTTTATCTTCAAAACAATCTATTATTATAATGGCTAAAAAACAGTAAATTATTCTTCTTAAAAATTCGTTTAACGATGCCAACTGAAAAGGAGAATGTAAATACGAAATAAAACCCGACAACAAAAACAACAGTATCGGCAAAATAACCACAACATTTTTTTTAAAGTTATAAGAAAAATTGTTTTCAAATTTGTAAATGAGCCAAGAACAAGTTAACGCTATTCCGCCGATTTGAACTATAGTTATTTTTATTTGTGCGGAATCGTAAGTACCTAAATAAAAACATACAGCTACCAAAAAATAAAATAACGGTAATCCGTAAAGAATAAATTTAGATGAAAGTTTGTTTATAATGTTATGAACCATTTTTTACCTTAAAAAAAGAAAAAAGCCGACAATAGGATTTGAACCTACGACCCATCGCTTACGAAGCGATTGCTCTACCACTGAGCTATGTCGGCAAATTTCTTTAAACTTTTTGACTCAAAAATTTTGCTATTTCTGCTTGATTATGTGCTATAGCAATATCGTTAGCAGTTTTTCCATCATTATTTTTTTCATTTATATCAACTACTGCCGAATCTGCCAAGTATCTTACCAACTCTAAATTTCCGCTTGAAGCAGCATACATCAAAACATTGTTGCCGTTATTGTCTTTTGCATTGACATCTACTTTATTATCAACCAAATATCTGACGGCTTCCAAATTTCCGTTTCCGGCAGCAAGCAATATCACAGTTTGTCCCTTATCGTTGGATGAGTTAGTATCAAAACTCTGATTTTCCGCAAGATATCTTAATATGCGAAAATCGCTGTTTTTTACTGCTAAAGACAACAAACTCATTTTGTCCGCTGTTAAACTATTTATATCTATTGTCGAATCTTCAAACAAATAACTTACTATATCCAAATTACTTTTTTCTACGGCGTACATCAAAGCATTATAATTACTTTTATCCGTTATCGTTATATCTGCTTTGTTTTCAATTAAATATTTAACCAAATCCAAATTAGTATTGCAACATGCTTTCATAAGTAATGTTGTTCCGTTATCATCCGTCCAATTTATATCTATGTTCGATTTTTCAATTATTTTTTTTGCAGCATCAAAATCTCCCGTTGAAACAGCATTCATAGCTAAATTAAAAGCTTTTCTGTTTTTCTTGCTATCTTTTACCGTTATCTTTTGTTCAACAACATTTTTATCTTTATCTTTTTTAGCGGCAAAACCGATAGAAGATACAAGTGTTAACGAAATTGTCATAACAAACAACATTGATAATATTTTTTTCATTTTTCCTCCCGACTAATATTTCATCAATATTTTTTTCATATCAATTATAGCTTTTTCAAGTCCGTCAAATACCGCTTGAGCTATAATCGAAAAACCTATATTTAACTCATTAAGATTTTTTATTTCACATATATCAAAAACATTATCGTAATCCAAACCGTGTCCGGCATTAAATATTAAACCGCTTTGTTGTGCCAAAACGGAAGCTTTTTTTATTTGTTCAAGTTCAGGTGCTGCCTGTTCTTTACCCGATTTAAACAAATTTGCATATTTGCCGGTATGAATTTCTATTGCATTTGCTTTTATATCTGCACAAGATTCTATTTGTATAGGTTCGGGATCTATAAACATGCTAACCAATATACCCTTATCCTGCAATTTTTTTACTACTTCGGATAAATGTTTTTTTTGACCGGCAACATCAAGTCCGCCTTCGGTTGTAACTTCCTGTCTTTTTTCGGGAACTATACAAACCGAATAAGGTTGCAATTTCAGTGCAACATTTACAATTTCGTCACAAGCTGCCATTTCAAAGTTGAGCTTTGTTCTCATACATTGTTTTATTTCAAACACATCTTTATCTTGAATATGTCTTCTGTCTTCTCTTAAATGTGTTGTTATTGAATCTGCTCCTGCTTTTTCACATATTGCCACAGCTTTTACAGGACTTGGATATGCTTCCATTCTTGCCTGTCTTAATGTCGCTATATGATCTATATTTACACCGAGCTTTATCATCTATTTACCTTTAACTGTTTTTTCTATCTCTTTTTTTGCTACGTTTATAATATCTTGTGCAAACTTTTTAATTTGTTTTTTGTCTTGCCCTTCAAGCATTACTCTTAACAAATTTTCCGTACCTGAATATCTTACCAAAACTCTGCCGTTATCTTCAAGTTTTTTTTCTATTTGTTTTATAAATTTTGTTGTTTGAGATAACTGTTCCAACGGAACTTTTTCCAAAACTTTTTCGTTTATAAGAATTTGCGGATACTTTTTTATCCAACCGCACATCTGCGAAAGCGTTTTGTTTTCTTTTGTTAATATATTCAACAATTGTAACGCACTTATAAGTCCGTCTCCGGTATCCAATAATTGTTTAAAAATTATGTGGCCTGCCTGTTCTCCTCCGATAATCGCTTTATGTTTTATTAAATCTTCATAAACATATCTGTCGCCGACTTTGCTTGTAACAACCGTTATTTTTTCTTGTTTTGCGGCTTTTATTAATCCGAGATTTGCCATCACCGTTATAACAAGAGTATTGTTTTTCAATTTATTATTATCTTTTAAATATTTTGATACTACACCTAAAAAATAGTCTCCGTCACGAACAATACCCTTATCGTCCACGGAAATTACTCTGTCGGCATCGCCGTCAAAAGCAAACCCGCAAAATGCTTTCTTTTCTTTTACTACTTTTGCAACCGTTTCAGGATGTAACGCTCCGCAATTTAAGTTTATGTTTTTACCCGTAGGTTTATTATTTATTACCACCAAATTCGCTTTTAATTTTTTCAAAACTTCCGGAGCAATTTTATATGAAGCACCGTTAGCACAATCTATTGCTATGGTTTTTCCCTGTAACGCATTTTTAGGCAACAACGATATCAGAAAATCTTTATATTGTTTTACTAAGTTTTTTCCGGATAAGTTTTTTATTTTTGTTTTTTTAGATAATACTTTTTTCTCTTCAATATATTTAACTAAATTCTTTTCTAATTTTGCTTCAACCTTATCGGGAAGTTTTTTGCCCTTGGAAGAGAAAAATTTTATGCCGTTATCCAAATAAGGATTATGCGAAGCAGATATTACAATACCTGCCTGATAATTGTTGTTTTTCAATAAGTAGGCCACTGCCGGTGTAGGTAATACACCTAAATCCGTAACTTTTATACCTGCCGCATTAATACCTGCTTGTAATGCTTTTAATATTCTTTTACCGGACTCTCTTGTATCTCTACCGATTAAAATACCGTTACCTTTTCTATCAAGAGTTTCGGCAAGTACATAACCTATTAAAGAAACCGTATTATTATCAAACGGAAACTCGTTTGATTTTCCTCTTATACCGTCAGTTCCAAAAAATTTCATTTCACATACCTTTCATTTGTTGTTTATAAATACTTTTATATTATACATAATTATATTCGGTTTATAAATAAAAAAGAGCTTTATAGCATAAAACCATAAAGCTCTGTATTCTTTTTATTAATTAAATATTACCAAGAAAACCAACTTTTTATTTTACCGAAGAAACCTGTATCTTCCGTTTTTTGTTCTTGTTTAGGTTCTGTTGATTTTGCCGCTGCTGTTTCTTGTGCTGCTTGTGCTGCTGTTGTTGCAAGGTCTTTTGTAGAAACTTCTTCGGACGTTGCAACTTTTACTGCTGCTGCCGTTGCTGCTGCTGTTGCCATTTCAGAAGCTGTTGCAGAAGAATTCTTTATTGTTTTAATTGCCGAATTAACTGCTCCCGCTTTTTCCAACATAGGAACTATTTTATCGCCGTATTTTACATTTGTTTTTGCATAATCCAATGCTGTTTTTCCCAAAACATCTACCGCATTAACATCTGCCCCTTTGTTTAACAATAAACCGACTATGGCAAGTGAAGAAGCCGATGTATTTTCACAAGCTGACATCAAAGCTGTTTTTCCTGTGTCTTTTGCAATTGCATTTACATCTACACTGCCGGTTGTTAACATGCTTTGTATTGCTGTTATACCGCCTGTTTTGCACAAATCAATAAACGTGTTTGAATCTGCGGCAAAAACAGAAACTACCGTAAAACTAACAAATACTGCCACTAACATTATTAATTTTTTCATTTTTTTACCTCTATCCTTTAACGTTTTTAATTTCTTTTATTATTGCAGGAATAATCTCGTACAAATCTCCTACCAAAGAATATGTTGCCGTTTGCATCATAGGACAATCTTTATCTTTATTTATTGCAATAATTGTATCCGATGAACTCATACCAACCATATGCTGAATTTGTCCCGAAATACCGCATGCAATATAAATTTTCGGAGCTACCGTTCTACCCGTTTGCCCAACTTGGTGTGAGTAAGGTATCCAATCGGAATCTACTGCGGCTCTTGATGCACCTACTGCTCCGCCTAACAAATCCGCCAACTCTTTTATAAGTTTAAATCCTTCCGGATTACCTAATCCTCTACCGCCGGAAACTATAATATCTGCATCCGAAATGTTTACATCTGCAGATTGATCTTTAAAGAAACCGATAAATTTTGTTCTATTAATAATCTTTTGCGCATCTATTGTTTTATTTATAACTTCACCTGTTCTTCCTTCTTGAACTTTAGCTTCTTTAAACACTTTATGTCTAACGGTTGCCATTTGAGGTCTGTGTCTCGGTGTTAAAATCGTTGCCATGATGTTACCGCCGAAAGCAGGTCTTGTTTGCATTAAGTTTCTTGTTTCGGTATCTATTTCCAATGCAGTACAATCTGCAGTAAGACCGGTATAAATTTTCGCTGCAACTCTTGAAGCAAAAGATCTTCCTATATTTGTTGCACCCATCAAAACGATTTCAGGTTTTTCTTCTTTTATTAAATCTGCCAATATGCAACTGTAAGGATCATCTTGGAATTCTGCTAAAATAGGATCATCATAAACATAAACTTTGTCTGCGCCTCTGTTGATTAAATCTTGAGCTTTTGCAGATATATTTGAACCGATAAGTATTGCACTTAAAGGAACATTCAAAGTTTTTGCAAGTTCACTACCTTTATTTAAAAGTTCAAAAACTACGGATGAAATTTCGCCGTGTCTTTGTTCTGCATAAACCCATACACCTTTATACAAAGATTTATCTACGGCATCTTTAACTTCTTCTTTTTGCATTGTAATTGCTTTCATGCCGCAAACTTCTATACATGAACCGCAAAATCTGCATTTTTCTCCGTCAACTACGGCTTTACCATCTTTCAAAGATATTGCACCAAACGGACAAGCAGATTCGCAAGCTCCGCAGCCAATACATTTTTCTAAATCTATATTTAATTTATTAGCCATTTTTATTCTCCTATATTAAGCTGTTATCAATCAATTTTTTTACTAACTTAGCGGCAATATCTTGTGGCTCACCTTCAAATTTTTCTCCGCCTGTTCTCTGAGGTGGAGTAAATATCTTTTTAACCTGTGTAGGAGAACCGGCCAAACCTGTTTTTTTAGTATCTGCATTTATTGCTGCAGCATTTAATTGTTTTATTACGGCTTTCTTTGCTGCCATCTTACCTTTAAGAGAAGGAATTCTCGGAGTATTTATTTCCTTAACTACGGTAAGTAAACAAGGAACGGGAGCTTCTATCAAATCGTATCCGTCTTCCATCATTCTTTGAACTTTTATTGAATTTTCGTTAGCTTCTTCTATTTTTCTAACATAAGCAACGTGAGGAATATTTAACATTTCAGCTACAGAAGGACCAACTTGTGCAGTATCGCCGTCTGTTGCTTGTTTTCCGCAAAATATAACACCAAAATCGTTTATTGTTTTAATTGCTGTTGATAAAGCATAAGATGTTGCCCAAGTATCTGCTCCCGCAAATGCTCTGTCTCCAACAAGAATTGCTTCATCGCAACCTCTTGAAATTGCTTCTCTTAAAGCAGATTCCGCTTGCGGAGGTCCCATTGTAATAACCGTAACTTTACCGCCGACTTTTTCTTTGAGTCTAACTGCTTCTTCTATAGCATATTCATCAAAAGGGTTTATTATTGCTTCAACCCCTTCTCTCTTTAAAGTACCTCTTTCTGGATCAATTTGAACATTTGTTGTTCCGGGTACCTGTTTAATGCAAACGAGTATGTGCATTTTATATCCTCCAATTTTAGTTTGAAAAACAAAAAAACAAGATTTTTATTCCTTGTTTATATCTTTTAAATGATAACAAAAATGTAAATTTTATGCAATTTGTAATACCTAATTTTACATTTTAAATTTTAATTTTATAGAATATATTAAATATTACATTTAGATAGGGAGGAAATAAAAATGTTTAGCAGACCAATGATGATATATTTTGCAGCTTATTTTATAGCAAACTTTATTGCTATAGTTTTTTCGTCAAAAATAGTAAACGATATCAGTTATGACAGTATTCGACTTTTCTTTTTTACGATACTTATGACCGTTTTTCAGTTTGTTTTGGAACATTTCTTAAAATTAAACATTCTTTATACAATATTCGTTTATCCTATCATATATATGTTTATCATATACATTTTTGCAAAGATAACAAAACTTGTAAGAGTGGGCGGATTCGGTGCTTCTTTAAAAGCAGCTCTTATTATGGTATTTTTCCAACTCTGTACAAAAGCTCTTTTTGCCTGGAAATTGGCAAAAGTATTTAATGTTTAATTATTGATTTTATTTGTAAAGTTCTGAAGTTTCGGCTTCAGCGATAGTTTCATATATTTGTTCTATTTCTTGTAAGCTCATACCATCTTTACAATAGGCAGAGTAATATCCGTTTGAAGCAACCATATTCATAACATAAATTTTGTCATCCGTTCCTCTTACTTTTACAGGAACGGATTTTTTTAATTTTATTTCTTCGTTTACAGGATAATCTATATATACTCCGCTAATATCGCCATCGTTGGAAAATTTTTCCGTATCGGTCTTTCTTACACAAACTTTTCTTACTTGGTCTAACGGATAATTTATTTCTATCATATTTTTCATTGCTCTCACATCACAATCAGAAACTTTTAACGGAAAAGTAAAACCTGCAATTTGGGCTGCTTGGTTAAAATTTGTTCCGCAATCCGTCCAGGGATTTGCCATACCTACAAACATAGGTTTCTTTTCAATTTCTTTACCTGAACAACCTACCAAAACAAAAACTGCTAATAACAAAAATAATATTTTTTTCATAATTATTTCTCCCAATTAGGTGCAAACCGGTTGCCTATTTGTATAAATGCAAATTTATTATTATAATTCGCATGAGAAGATTGATAACATCTTTTGCATTCTTTACACATCCTTTCCGTATTAACTTCCGCTCTGAAATTTTGATATTCTTCCGAATTCCACATTTCTTCAAAAGTTTTATTTTTATTATATTTAAAAAATTTTTTTGCTGTAGATTGACAGGGACGAATATATCCGTCTGATCCTATGAAAAAATCTCTCCAAGCAACAAAACAATCTTTGTGAAACCGTTTTCCGCTGACATCTTCTCCCTGTAAATACGGAAGCTTTATTTTAACACCTAGTTTTTCTCCTAATGTTTCAGCTTTTTCAAATATAGGTTTTACTTTGTGTTGTTTATTATAAAGCGTTTCGTTTAGTAAATAATCCGAAAATACCGTTAAATATATGCCTTTAACTTCATCCAAGCCGATATCCGATGCAAGTTTTATTAAGTCCGGCAATTCTTCTATATTTCTGTCAAATAAGGTCATAACAAAATTCATATAAGGATATTTTAATCCTTTTTCTTTTTTAATACTTACAATATCTTTTAATTGACTAACAATAAAATCTAAATTTGACTTAACTCTTATTGAATTATTTGTTTCTTCTTTAGCTCCATCAAGACTAATAGCCATAATATCCACATGATACTTAAACAAAGAATCTTTTATTATGTCTAATCTCATACCGTTCGTTAAAAAGTATTTTTTTACGGGATATTTATCCAAGAAAGCAAGTATCTCTTCAATTTGAGGATGCAAAGTCGGTTCTCCCCAACCGAACAAAGTAACTTCTTCAACTTCATCCAATATCGGAGCTAAATTCTTTAAAATATTTATATCAAATGTTGCTAAAGAAAAGTTTGCCTCATCTCTGCCACACATTATACAATTAAGGTTGCATGCATTTGTAAGCTCTAAAACAATTCTTTGAGGTTTAGACTTTAAAACAGTCTTACCTTTAAACATTTCTTCCTGATTTAATTTTGTATTTTGATTCTGTTTTTCCGTTAGTGGCCTTACTTGTAAAAGGCCGGTCGTTTTAGACCTTAACAACATAATTCCCTCTCATTCTACAATGCACATAATCTCGTCCGTATAAAAACTTTTTACATTTTTAAGTCGTTTTATTCTACCATAGTTTAGTTGTGGTTTGCAAAAATCTAAGAGTTATAAGTTTCAAATAAAGATTTTAACAATTCTTGACCTTTTATCATTGTTTTATAATCAACATATTCATTGGCAGAGTGCATATTGCATACAGTTGCCAAACCTATTAAATATGGGGAAAAAGTTTCACCTTTTGCATTTCGTTCATTAGCATAAATGTGGGTTTCGGCTCCTGCATGAAACGATGAAATTTCTGGTTCTATTCCCACTTTTTTAGCTACTTTTGCAAATAAATTAGGCATATATTCATCTTGATTCTTTTCAAACATCGGCATTTTTTCTTTGAAAACAATTGTTGCCGTTGCAATACCTTCATGTTTTTTGTTAAATGCATCAACTGTTTTCTGCATAGTTTGTATAAGTTCTTTTTCTTTTTGTTTATTTGAACTTCTTATAGAATATGTTGCTTGGGCATCAGTATTTATAACATTTGTAACATTTAAATTTCCTGATGAAATTCCACCGATATTGCAAGAAGTTACAACTTTACCGTCTTCACTGTAAAAAACACCTTGTGGTAAATCGGAAACTAAGTCTGCAATTAGTTTTGTTGCATTTTCTCTTGTTTTGTCACCGATATCGTTTCCGGAATGTCCACCTTTGGGAGAACTTATTTTTAAATTTACATCTACATAGCTTGCACCTGCAACTAAACATTGTCCAAGTGCATCACTATCTAAAACTAACACATATTTTGAATTTATTTTTGAAAAGTCCGTATTTTTAATACCGGTCATACCGTTTTCTTCGTCTCTTGTAAAATGAAGTTCTAATCCGCCATGCTTTATATCGGATCTTTTTACAAGCTCTTTTGCGAAATATAATGCATTTGCAACTCCTGCTTTATCGTCTGCGCCAAGAGTTCTACCTTTAGCTTTTATTAACTCACCGTCCAAGTAAGGAACAACAGGGGAATCGTCCCCTACAACATCCATATGTGCGGATAACAAAATCGGTTTTTTATTTATATCCGTTGCCGGTATTGTTATATATATATTGTTGTAATTATCCGTTTCGTAAGGTAAATTATTTTTTTTACAATAATTACAAATCCAATCTACAACTTTATCTTCTTTTAGTGACGGTGAAGGTATTTCTGCAATAGAACAAAACAAATCTATCAGTTCGTTTTCTTTTCTTAATTCGCCGATATTCATAATTTGCTCCTATGGTTTTTAGTTGTTTTTGTATAAAATACTCTTTTGTGGTAATTTTATTCTACCATAGTTTAGTTATCTATTTCAAAATTAAAATTTGATAATAACTTAAATTTATTTATAAAATTATATGGGTTTTAATTGGGAATAAGAAAATGAATTTATTAAATACTATAAGTAATTTATTTGGTAAATATATGGCTGTGATAGTACTCGCTGTAACAGCTTTTACATTATTTATTCCACAAACGGGATTATGGGTTTCGTTATCCTGGATAAATTATCTTCTTATGATAATAATGTTCGGTATGGGACTTACATTAAAACTTGAAGATTTTAAACTTGTGTTTATTCGTCCTAAAGAAGTCATTGTAGGTTGTATTGCGCAGTTTACCATAATGCCTTTACTTGCTTTTATGTTATGTAAATTATTTAGTCTTGATTCTGCACTTATGGTAGGTGTTATTCTTGTAGGGACATGCCCCGGAGGAACATCAAGTAATGTTATTACTTACCTTTCTAAAGGTGATGTTGCGCTATCTGTAAGTATGACAAGTATTAATACAATACTTGCTCCTATTCTTACGCCTTTAATTACATATATGTTATTAAGTACTACAGTTAATGTTGACACTTATTCAATGTTTATTTCTATTATAAACGTAGTTATTTTACCGATAGTATTAGGGTTTATTATTAACAAATTTTTTGGAACATTTACACAAAAAATAATAAAGGTTCTTCCAATGGTTTCCGTTATAGGCATTTGTATGATTGTTGCAAGTGTTGTATCTCACAATGCATCAAAAATTCTATCTACGGGATTAATAGTTTTTACTGTTGTTATTTTACATAATGTTTTAGGATATGTTTGCGGATTCGGATTGGGAAAAATTCTAAAATATGATATCGCAAAAACAAAAGCCATTTCAATAGAAATCGGTATGCAAAATTCCGGTCTTGCTACAAGTCTTGCAGCAACATCGTTTGCTTCACTTGCTATGGCAACGGTACCCGGTGCAATTTTTTCGGTATGGCACAACATTTCCGGAGCAATTTTAGCAAACATATTTAACCATTGGAACGGAAATAAAAATGAATAGACTAAAAAATATTTTCAGAGGTTTTAAATATAGAAATTTCAGACTGTTTTTTCCATCTCTTGCAATAACTCAAATAGGTGTATGGATACAGAATGTTGCTATAAGTTGGCTTGTTTACGATATAACAAAATCTGCTTTTACTATGGGTAGTTTAACTTTTATAAGTACTGCACCATTATTTATTTTATCCCCTTTTATGGGCGCAATTGTAGATAAATATAACAGACACAAACTGCTAATTATTGTTCAATCTTTATATATACTGCAAACATTTTTAATGACTATCATTGCTTTTTCGGGACTGTTAAACCTTCCTCTTATAGTAACTTTAGGGATATTTATAAATACTGTTGCATCGCTTGATGCTCCGTTAAGACAATCTAGTTTTGTTCTTTTGGTTGATGATCCGAAAGATTTGGGTAATGCAATTTCGTTAAACGCTTCCTGTTTTAACCTTGCAAGGTTTATAGGCCCTTCTATAGGAGGACTTATTATAGGTTATTTTGGTGCAAAATATTGTTTCCTTCTAAATTTTCTGTTCTTAGCACCAACTTTTTTTCTTATAAAAGCAATGAAAATAAACGATATTAAAAATAAAGATGTACAAAAAGAAAATATTTTTTGTTCTATTAAAGACGGTTTTTTATATTCAATAAAAAATTCACCTATAATAACGGCACAAGTATATTTATTTCTATTCAGTTTTTTGGTTATGAGTTATCCTATGCTTTTACCCATATATACGGCAGATGTTCTTGTTTCAAAAGCAGATATTTTAGGATATTTGCTTGGTGCAACAGGTGTAGGTTCGCTTACCGCTTCATTACTTATTGCATCCAAAATGTCGATAACAGGTTTAAGAAGAATACTTTTTATAGGTTGCATATTTGTAAGTTCCGCTTTTATTTTTACAGGACTTAATTCCAACATATATTTTGTTTTAATTGCAATGTTTTTTTTAGGTGTAGGTTCAACTTTTTTTATAACACCGCAAAATGTATTGGTACAAACTGCTGTTGCCGACGAAAAAAGGGGAAGAATAATAAGTTTAAACGCATTATGCTTTTTAGGAACATATTCGTTAAGTTGTTTTTTTACGGGATCCGTTGCACAAAAGATAGGAATATCAAACACTTTTATTTTTCTAGGTGTAACAGTTTTTATAATAAGTTGTTTATTTAGTTATAAAATGTCCAAATTCGACTATACTAATAAAATAAGTTAATTATGTTTTTATTTGTTCTTATTTTTAGCTCTTTTATTTAACAAAGATTGTTCTGCCTGTTTTAATAAAACAAGTTTCTTTAATTCAATAATTTTTTTATTATTCTGATTACAATTGTTTAGTATATTTAAAGCTTCTTTAAATTTATTTCTAAGTATACATTGTGTTATTATAGAATATCTAAACATATACAATATTTTTTTCAATTTCTTTTTTCTGTTTTTATCAGAAACTTTTAATAGAGCTGCTATCGTATCTTCATAAAAAGTACAATCCAATTCTTTTAATCCATATCCTCTGATTAGGTTAAAATTTGTATTCAGATAATATATACACCCTATATTATTTGAATAAACCAACGGATACTTATATGCTATTTTTATAATAAGCTCAAAATCCTCAACTATTGTAGCACCTAAAAGATTTTTGGTTGAATGAGCATAGAAATATCCTATTTCATCAAACATTTCTCTTTTTATAACAATTGACGATATGTGTATAAAAAACTTTTTATTTTTTACAACCGCCGATATTAAATCTTTTACTATAAACGTTTTTTTTGAATTCTTATTAAAATTAAAGGTACAAATTTCATTGTTGTTGTTTTTATAAACTTTTTTAAATGCTGTTCCAAAAAAACCGTTGTTTGGATATTTTATTATTAATTGTGCAATTGTTTCTAAATAATTATTTAAAAATTTATCGTCAGCATCCAAAAAAGCAATGTATTCCCCTTTTGCTTTTTTGATTCCTTTATTTCTTGCATTACTTACACCCAAGTTTTTCTGATTGAATATTTTTATTCTTTTGTCTTTTATTGATTTTACAACCGACAAACTATTATCAGTAGAACCGTCATTTACAACTATGATTTCAAAATTTTGGAATGTTTGTTTTAGTACGGAATTTATTGTCCTCTTTATATATTTTTCTTTATTATATAAAGGTATTACCACGGAAAATAACGGATTTGTTAAAGTATACGTTTTATTAATATCCTGTTTTTTTGTGTACATTTTTTTGTTTATTCTATAATAAAACTTTTTCTATTTAAAAATGTCTCAAAACGAATGGGAACAAAACAAAGTTGTAGTCAAAACTTACACATCGTTATAAAATTATTTGTCAATCTGCAAAACGGCTACAAACGCTTCCGGGGGAAGTTCGACCTTACCGAACTGTCTCATTTTCTTCTTACCTTCTTTCTGTTTTTCAAGAAGTTTTCTCTTTCTGGTAATATCACCGCCATAACATTTTGCAAGAACATCTTTTCTCATAGCAGATATTGTTTCTCTTGCTATAATTTTGTTGTTTATTCTTGCCTGGATAGGAATTTCGAACATGTGACGGGGAATAATTCCTCTTAACTTTTCCGTTAAAAAGTGTGCGGCAGTTTGCGCTTTGTCTTTATGAACTATTACCGAAAAAGCATCCACAACTTCACCGTTAACAAGTATTTCAAGTTTTACCAAATCACCAAGTTGCGGAGCTATATGTTCATAATCGAACGATGCATAACCTTTAGATACGGATTTGAGTGCATCGTAAAAACCTACAATTATTTCCGCTAACGGAATTTCATATTTTAAAATAGCAATTTTCATGTTAACATATTTCATGTCAACCTGTTTGCCTCTTTTCTTTTGACATAAATCCATTAACCCGCCAAGATATTCGGTAGGAGAAACTATCGTTGCCATAACATACGGTTCCCAAATTTCTTGAATTTCCGCATTGTTAGGAAACTTTGCAGGATTATCTATAGTTACCATCTGATTTTTGGTTTTTACATTGTATATAACGTTAGGAGCAGTAACCAAAAGGTTTAAACCGAACTCTCGTTCTAACCTTTCTCTAACAATTTCCAAATGAAGATGACCTAAAAATCCGCATCTGTAACCGAACCCTAAAGCAACGGAAGTTTCCGGAACATAAGTTAATGAGGCATCCGAAAGTTGCAACTTTTCAAGAGCAATTTTTAAACTGTCGTAATCTGATGTGCTGTACGGATAAAGACCTGCAAACACAAATGGATTAACTTCTTTGTACCCTGCATGAGGATGAGTTGTAGGTCTTGAACTTTCGGTAATTGTGTCACCGATTTTCACATCTTGTATTGTTTTTATACCTGCAACAACAAAACCTACTTCACCGGCAGAAAGTCCTTCCGATTCTACAGGTTTTATTTTCATATATCCGACTTCAAGAACTTCATATTGAGCACCTGAAGCCATAAATGTTACTTTCATTCCTTTTTTAATTGTTCCGTCAAACACTCTTATAATAATAACAACACCTTTATAAGAATCGTAAAAAGAATCGAATATCAAGGCAGATAACGGTTCTTCTTTTTTGCCTTGCGGTGCGGGGATATTTGCTATAACGGAATCTACAATTTCGTTTATACCGATACCTTCTTTTGCACTTGCAAGTATGGGTTGGTCTATAACTTCCAAAGCGTCCGTCATTTGTTCGTAAGCGGAATCTATATCGGCAGTAGGTAAATCTATTTTGTTTATTACCGGAATAATTTTTAAATTTGCATTTTTTGCAAGCATAGTGTTTGCAAGTGTTTGCGCTTCCACACCTTGCGATGCATCTATAACTAAAAGTGCGCCTTCACATGCTTCCAAAGCTCTTGATACTTCATAAGTAAAATCTACATGGCCTGGGGTATCTATAAGATTTAAGATGTATTCTTGACCGTCTTTATCTTTATATTGCATTTTAACGGCTTTAGCTTTTATTGTAATACCTCTTTCCCTTTCAAGTTCCATACCGTCAAGAATTTGGTCTTTCATTTCTCTTTTTGAAATGGTACCTGTATATTCCAACAATCTGTCGGCAAGTGTGCTTTTACCGTGATCTATATGTGCAATGATGCAAAAATTTCTAATGTTCTTCATTCTTATATTTTTAACCTAATTTAAAATACAATTAATTTTAATTTATAATTATACAAGAAGATAATTTTTTTATCAATGAAAATTTAATCTAAAATAAATTCTTGTTTCCAATTGTCTTTTTTTTGCCATTCGGGCTGATTCTCTTTTTCAAAATAGTAGTTGCCGATAACTAAAACATCCATTTCCGTTCTCATAAAACATCTGTAAGCATCTTCCGGAGAACAAACTATCGGCTCTCCTCTAACATTAAAACTTGTGTTAATAACTATAGGATAACTTGATAATTTTTCAAACTCTTTTATTAGTTTATGGTATCTCGGGTTTGTTTCTTTTGAAACAGTTTGTAACCTTGCAGAATAATCTATATGAGTAACCGCAGGGATTTGTGATCTTTTGTAATAAAGCTTATCTTTAACCGAAAAACTTTCATAATTTTTCGGTAAATCAAATCTTATATCTTTATTTATCTGCGACGTTAAAAGCATATAGGGAGACTTTGTATCTATTTCAAAATATTTTTTTGAATCTTCTTCAGTAACCGACGGTGCAAATGGTCTAAAGCTTTCTCTATATTTTATTTTAAGATTCATTTTCATTTGCATATCGGGATTTCTCGGATCTCCTAAAATAGAACGATTACCTAAAGCTCTCGGTCCCCATTCCGTTTTGCCCTGGAACCAACCTACAACTTTACCGTCTGCTAAAGCTTGTGCTGTTTTTTGTAACAAGTCTTGTTCGTCTTCTATTTTTGTGACTACAGCTTTATATTGTTTTATTGTTTGTTCTATTTGATAATCCTGGAAACTCGGTCCTAAATAAGAACCTTGCATAATATCGGTTTTGTTATCTGCCGTTCTTTGCGAACCGAAATAAATATATTCCGTTGCAAGTGCAGCGCCCAATGCACCGCCGGCATCACCAGCAGCAGGTTGTATCCAAACATTTTTAAATATATTTTCCAATAAAACTTTATTGTTAGCTACACAATTAAGTGCTGTTCCACCTGCAAGACAAAGATTTTCACAACCGGTTAACTGTTTTGCGGTTTTTGCCATATTCACTACGGCTTCTTCCGTTATTTCCTGACAAGCTAATGCAAAATCGCAATGAGTTTGTAACAATTCTTGTTCCGGTGTTCTTTTTTCCAAGCCGAACAGTTTTTTCCATTTATCATTTTTGGTCATCTGCATACCTGTAGAATAATCAAAATAATCTTGACTAAGCCAACAAGATCCGTCTTCTTTAACATCTATAATATTCTCTTTTAACAATTTTTTATAGTTTTCAACTTCCTTAGATCCTTTATTACCGTACGGAGCAAGCCCCATAACTTTATATTCTCCGGAGTTTACTCTAAATCCTAAATAGTATGTTATTGCAGAATAAAAAAGTCCTACAGAATGAGGAAAATGTAATTCCTTCAATGTTGTAATATCTTTGCCTTCACCTAACGATATTGATGCAGTTGCCCACTCACCTACACCGTCTATAGTTACTATTGCGGCTTTTTCAAAAGGGCTGGGATAAAACGCACTTGCACTATGACTTAAATGGTGGGAAGGAAACAACAGTTTTAATTTTTCTGCATTATATTTCTGAATTGAAGAAAGTTCATCTTTTATAACTTTCTTTAAAAACAATTTTTCTTTTGCCCAAACCGGTGCTGCACCCAAAAACGATTTAAACCCTTTAGGAGCATACATGTTATACGTTAACATTAGTCTTTCAAATTTTAGCCATGGCTTATCGTAAAATACTACCGCGTCAAGCTCATCTATTTTAAGTTCGGATTGTTCCAAACAAAATTTTATTGCATTTGTTGGAAAGGAAGGATCATGTTTTTTTCTAGTAAATCTTTCTTCTTGAACTGCAGCAACGATTTTACCGTCTATTGTTATTACAGCTGCAGAATCGTGATAAAATGCCGATATACCTAGTATTTTCATTTTTTATACCCTATCAAGCTTTCAATATCATTAAAAACTATTCTATTTATTTTACTGTTTTTTAATTCTTTTTCTAACATTGTTCTTGTAGCTTTATAAAATATTGCATTTCCTATAACCGTATAAGGATAATCCAACGATTTTTCACCTATTACGATATTTTGTTTTTCGCATATTTTATTACATTTTGAACTGTAATCTAAATTTATTGCGCCACAATATCTTGTTGTAGAAATATTAACATAAGGATAGTACATGCTTATTTTTATTTTTTTATTTATATTTAAATTCGTGTTCCAAGGTAACAAATCAAGTTCATATCTTGTAATATTATTTTTTATCATAAAATTTTGTACTTCGGTAACATCCAAATATGTACTTTGAAAATATTTTAATAAACTTTGAGGAACAAGTTTTGCGTGAACAATAATCTGTTGTCTTTGTTCCGTTATAACTTTTATCTTCGGTTGATTATTTTCCAAAATTTTTTGTGCGATAGGATCTTTTCTTTGTTTATTCAAAAGTCGACCTAAAACAGGTTTTAAATTTTTATATTCCGATATTAATGCAAATGTCCCCCAATCGTTAAAAATAACTTCTATTTTCTCTTCTTTAGAATTTAGAAATTTCAGTAAATCGGTAACAAATTTAATTTTTGCATTTGTGATAAATGATAAAACAAGAACAAATTTTATTTTCTTGTTTATACAAAAATCGTAACAATATTCAACTTGTTTCAAATTCGGTATTTTATTTTGGCAAAACTCATCACCGAAATATAAAACATCTATTCTTTCCAATTTTTTTAAATCTTTAATTTTATGAGTAATAAAAGCTATTTCCATATTAGTTATCTTTACAATATAAACAAAGTTTAGAATTACATTTTACCTTTTTATATTTGTACAAAATTTCTTTTGCCTTTTTTATATATTCTTTATTATTTGTCGAAGAATTTACTGCTTCAATAAGTTCGTTTACCATATTTATATTTGTTACACCGGAACCGTTTGAGCCCCTGCTATCTATCTTGAGAGATATATTTGTAAAATCTTTTAGTTTATATAACATACAAATATTACAACTAAATCCTAATGTTTTTGAAATTTCAAATTTACGCTTATTGTCAGAAACAATACTAAAATCTTTATTATTGAAATTATTCAATACCGTACAACAGCCGGCACCAGCAGTTATCAAATCATATTTTTTTGCTTTTATAAATTCGCCGAAATATTTCTTCTCTTTTATCTGTTCAAAACAATGAAACAAAGAACAGTGTCCATCTATAAACAAACATCCGCCGGTTGAAATAACAAAAATTTCGAATTCCATTTCTTTATGGCTATCTGCCAATTCCATGATTTCGTCAGGGGTAAGCTGCCTGTCTAAAACAATTCTATTTACACCAAACCGTTGTTTATAAAAATCTATTGTTTTTGAATTGAACGCAGTCGCAAGCGTTGAAATTGTAATCTCTTTGTTAAATTTCATTCGCTTTATTAATAATAGTAATCCCAAATCGTTTACAATAATACCCGAAATGGATTTCTCTTTTTTTATTTTTATTATTAACTGTCTTAACCATGAATATTGTTCTTTTACATAATAGTGACTATTTAATGTAAAATATACTTTTATATCATTCTTATATGCCGTTCTTGTAAAACTTATTAAATTTTTCCAACTCGAAAAGTTTACACCTTCTCCTCTGCGGTTTATACAACCGAAAGAGACTGGCAATTTTTTCTCCAAACTTTTGTCATAATACCCACAATAAACTTCTTTAATGTCGTTTTGTTTTAAGAACTCTATTGTATCGGAAGGATTAAAACCTATAACAACTTTAAACTTATTATTTGCCATACAATAATTTGTTTGTTGTTCGGTTAAATTGTATTCTTTTATAATTTTTGCTTTTAATTTGTTTAAATTGTTATATTCTAAAAATTTTATATTTTTATTTCTGTTACAAAACGATACACAAGGAACAACTGTCCCATTGGGCAAGACGTCTACCGGAAAATTTGTTGAACAGTCATTATATTTAAAATTGTTGATGTTATTTTTTAAAAAAGTTTCTTGCTCTCTTGTAAAAATATCTTTTATAAAATGCCCGCAAGCTGATGAATACAAATTAAATTTTTGTTTCTTCAAATATTTTATAAACTCAAAAATTTCAGTTCCGTAGTTTATGAATGATTGATAATTTGTAGAATCCAATGCTATTCGTATATTATTAATGTTATACTTTTGCAATATTTTAATAATTTCAAAAAAATCTTTGATTTTGAAATTCGAATACAATGTAATTGAAGCCAAAACATTATCTTTAAAATTATTTTTTATTAATTTTAAATTGTTCAATATCAGTTTTTTGTTTTTTGTGTTTGCTTGTTTATATGCATCAATATTCCAAGATAAAACAATATTTTTTGCACCTAAAAGATATTTGATATTTTTGTTGTCGGTTATTAAACTTGAATATAGTCTTATACCGCCGGCATAACTTTTTGCATATCCTATTATCATAGGAAAATCTTTTGCAAGCGTAGGTTCTCCACCCAAAATACCTACAACGGGTTTATCTGTTTTATATAGTTTATTTATGTGCTCTATATATTTCTTAAATTGTAAAAAAGACATTTCTTTTTGTTCCTTTTTAACTTCCTTAGGAACAAAACAAAATTTACAATTAGAATTACATTTTGTGGTTAACAACAAATTCATTTTTTCGTGTTTTCCAAAACAAAAATTTCTTTTTTGCTTAATTTTTTACTTTCTTTTAATAAACCCAACTTTTTTTGTATTTTACGAAAATAAGGAATAAATTCTTCCAGTGTCATATCTTTCGGGACAAACATATAATTGTCCGCATTATATTTATTATACTTGTTTATAAAATTTCTGTATAAATAAAATTGTCCCTTATCAAAAATATCCAACTGTAAATTGTTTTTTACCCTGTCTATTCTTATAAGCTGTTTTTTAAATTCTCTTATTATTTTCAATCCTTGATAAGGCGTTAATATCCATAATTGAATCGTACAACCCATTTCTTTCAGCATTTTTGCAAATTTATATGTTTTTTCAATATCTTTTTTTGTTTCAAGAGGTATCCCGCTCATAAATGATGCTGTTATTTGAAACCCCATATCCAATTCCATTTTGATTGTATCAGCTATAAATTTATTTGTATTATTTTTTACTTGTTTATCCAATTTTTCTCTTACTTCGGAACTTCCCGATTCTATTCCGTGATAAATATGTTTGCACCCTGCTTCTTTTAATGCAATCAGTCTTTCTTTGTCTATACTATCTACTCTTGCCAAACAACCGAAACTCATATTTAAAGGTTTTATTTTATTACATAAATCCAACAACCATTGTTTGTTCAATGTTAAACAATCGTCTCCGAAGACAAAATTATTAATATTATATTTTGTTTTTAGTATATATATTTGTTTATATACCATTTCGGTATCTTTTCTTCTTTGATATTTCCAAATACCGTTTCCCGAACAAAATTTACATTTGTATGCACAACCTCTGCTTGCAACAATCCATACCAAAGTATTATTTTGAAGAGAGCTTGAAAGTAACGAATAGTCCGGTATAGGCAACTCGTTTATATCCAACAAAGCTCTATCTTTATTATGAACTATTTTGTTTTTTATTTTATAAGAAATTCCATCCACATTTTTTATGTCCGTATTGTTTTGTATTGCTTTTATGAGTTCCAGTATTGTTTTTTCTCCTTCCCCTCTAATTGCATAATCACAATTCGACAATTTCATTACATCGTTTGGTGTTAAACTTGGCATTGCTCCGCCAATTATCACCGGTAAATCGGATCTTTGTTTTTTTAAAGATTTTGACAATTCACATACAAACGGAAATTGAACGGCATTACATGTTATTGCAACAATGTCCGGATTTTTTGACAATATTCTTTTTGTACCGTCTGCAACAAAATCTTTATTTGTTAACTTGTTTTTTATTTTAAAATTTAAATCTAAAATTTTCGTGTTTTTTAAATCGTGTTTTATTAAATACGTCGCAAGTTCAATTAGATTCAACGGCGGATAATTATGAAAACTCCATAAAGGATTAACTAAAAGAATTTTTGTCATTTTTATATTAATTTACCAACAATTTTTGTTATATTGCCAACCCCGAGTTTCTCTAATATAGGAATAAACTTAAAAATCTCATTATATTGTTTTTTTATCAAATAGTGGGATATCATGTGGTTGTACATTTCATACAAAATCTTCTTTATGTATTTTTTTTGAGATTTTGAACCGGTTTTTAAGTAATGAAATAGCTGTCTCTCAAAAAATTCGTATCTCATAATCGTATTATGTCTTGTTTCCAAAGTTGTGCTCGTATTTTTGTTTTTTTGATATATACATAAAACTCGACGACTATAAACCATTTTATATTTTTCTAAAATTCTTAAATATAGGTTAAAATTTTCAAACAAAATAATCTCTTTTTTCTTTATCGGTTTTGATGGTAGAAAAAAACCGATTTTTTTGAAAACATCTTTTTTAACAACAACAGACCCTATATGCATAAAAAAGTTGTTTTCAGCTATTGATTTTAAACTATTTCTAACTACAAAAAAATCTTTTTTATAAGGTAAACTTCTAATTTCTAACTTTCTAACACATTTACTATCCGAATAAAGTATTTTGAATGCCGTCGCAAAAAATTTAAATTTCGGATATTTGTGTTGTAAATTTAATATTTCTTGAAGGAAGTTTTTATCCCATTCGTCATCCGCATCCAAAAAAGCAATATATTCCCCTACCGCTTTTTTTATACCAAAATTTCTTGTACAACTGACTCCTTCGTGTTTTCTGCTATAAATTTTTATTCTTTTATCTTTTATACTCTTTACGATCGACAAACTGTTATCGGTAGATCCGTCATTTATAACGATTATTTCAAAATTCCCATAAGTTTGATTTAATATCGAAATTATTGTTCTTCTTATATATTTTTCTTTGTTATATAACGGGACTATCACAGAAAAAATTGTATTTTTCATTTTAATGCTATTTTATCCTATTCTTTTTTTGAAACTATTTTTTTAATAAAAAATTTATCTTTTGAAAGTTTAACATTTTTATAATTTCTTTTTTTCTTCTTTTAGCCGGAATTTTTTTTAGAACCTTTTCTGCTAATTCAAAATTTGTTTTCATCATCAATTGCAAAACAACACTTTCATAAAACAAATATTTATACTCGTCCACTATTTCTCTTTCTTCTTTTGTTTTTGCTTTACTTCTTTTTGCAGCAAAACTTTTTTCCACAAAATCAAAACGATATTGTTTATCGGATATCGTTCGAGATATACTACTATCGGTCGTTCTATAATATGTTGAACAAATTCTGTTTGAATATGCTATTTTATCATATTTCATTGATAATCGAAGGAACAAATCAATATCTTCCGTAGTAACATCTATATTTTTATATTTTTTCGGAGAATAAAAAAGTCCGGTATCCATTAGCAACTTCTTTTCTATAACCATAGACGATAATTGTAATGTAAAACTTTCATTTTTCACCACTTCTTTTATAAAATCGTTTATGACACAATCTTTATTTTTGCCATAAAAAGATCTTTCGGGTGACGCATATTTATAAATTTTATTAAAAGAAGTGGCATATATTTTAATATCTTTATATTTAAATATCAAATTAACAATTGTCATTAAAAAAAACGATTTGTATGCATCATCGGCATCTAGAAAAGCAATATATTTTCCCTTAGCATTTTTTATACCGCAATTTCTTGCGAAATGAGGGCCCATATTTCTTGTTCTATCGAATATTTTTATTCTTTTATCTTTTATACTCTTTACAACCGACAAACTATTATCGGTAGATGCATCGTTTACAACAATGATTTCAAAATTTCGGAATGTTTGTTTTAATACGGAATTTATTGCTCTTTTTATATATTTTTCCTTGTTATACAATGGAATAACCACGGAAAACAATGGTTTTTCCGAACTATGAAAATTATTAATATCTTGTAAATACAATTTAAATTCTTTTGTATACATTTTCTTCTATATTAAAGTTCTTTTTCCCGTTAAACAATTTATTTTTTCTCTTTTTTTCAGAAGTTCGTTTATTTTTTCATCGATTATAACATCCGTTTTTTTTATCGGCTTTGCTAAACTTATACCTTCCAAATCTTTACATCTGCTCAAGGCAACATACAATTGTCCCGGTGCAAACGCTCCGTAACCCAAATCTATCATCACATTATCAAAAGTTTTCCCCTGACTTTTATGTATTGTTACCGCCCAAGCAAGTTTCATCGGATACTGAGAAAAAGAACCCGCATTTTCAGTTTCTATAATGTTTAAATCTTTGTTCCATTTATATTTAAAAAGATCCCATTTGTATTGTTCTACAATTTCGGTTTTCCCGTTTTGCATTTTAACATATATTTTATATTTGTCGTCACACAAATTTTTAACTATATCTTCAATAACACCTATGGAACCGTTGACCCACCTATCTTTACTATCATTATTTAACATCATAACCTGAGCACCGATTTTCAGTTTAAGTTCATAATTGACCGGAAATGCGGAAATATTGTCGACATCTTCCGTTTCTGCCGTAAAGGTGTACGAATCACAGTGAATTTGTCCTAAAAATTTATTGTTATAAAATTCTGCCGATTTGTTTGTTGTCGTCAACAATACCGACAATTTCCTTCCTTCTGATTTTTTGTTTACATTTTTATTCAAAGAATCTATCACTTCGGAACTCACATTGTTTGTTCTTATGGAGTTAAGTATATTTACAAATTTCTCGTCGGTCTGCCTGTATACTTTTTGAAATTCTATTATGTGGCAAAAAACTTCATTCATACATTTGGCACTAAAAAAGTATGGACTGTCATAATAATTATTAAACAAAAACTCTTCTTCTTTTGTAACTACAGGAGGAAGTTGCATTAAATCACCGACAAAAAGCATCTGTACTCCGCCAAACGGCAACTTCGGAACAGGTCCGTTTAATCTTAAAAATTTGTCCACACAATCTAAAAGATCTGCTCTTAACATGGAAACTTCATCGATTATAATTGTTTCTAAGTTTTTATAAATTGAATTTTTACCATATTTTCTTTTAGTAACTTTATCGATTGTAATATCCGTTTTAAATTTAAAAAAGGAATGTATTGTTTCACCACCAGCATTTAAAGCCGCTACCCCTGTTGGAGCCAATATTACAAACTTTTTTTTACATTGAGAAACAAAATATTTTAGAAAAGTCGTTTTTCCTGTTCCGGCCTTACCCGTAACAAAAACATTATCATTTGTTTCCAACAATATTTTTAAAGCTAACTGAAATTCATTATTTGTTTCTATTTTCATTTATTTCGTAACCGATATATACATATAGATTATACTTTTGATATTTATCCACAAGTTATTCACAGCTGTTGTTTTTGCCGTTATTCTTGTTGTTTTTTATTAAAACTTATTTATTTTTCAATGCATTTTAGCAAACTTAAAAGCAAATTATATTATACAAATCATATAAAAATACACTATATTATCCACAATTGTTAATTGCTATTTCTTCAAAATGTTAGAAATTCTTTCCAAATCTTCCAAATTACTGTAATTAAATATAATTTTACCTTTTTTTCCATTACCGCTAATAGAAATTTTTGTTCCGTACACTCTTTGTAAATCATCAATTAAATTTAATATTTCGACATCCTGTTGTTTTGTTACAACAAATTTTGTTACTTTTCCTTTTTCTTGAGATACTTTGTTTTCAACATCTCTTACGGTTAAACCTTCATTTAATATTTTATCAACGAGTTCTTGCAACTTATTTTCGTCTGTTATACTTGCCAACATTCTGCCATGACCGGAAGAAATTTTACCTTCACTTATCATATTTTGAATATTTTCAGGTAAATTTAATAATCTCATACTGTTTGCTATCACCGATCTGTTCTTTTTTACTATTTTTGCTATTTGTTCTTGAGTATATTTATATTCTTCCGAATATTTTTTGTATGCTTTAGCTTCTTCTATAGGATTTAAATCTTCTCTTTGTATATTTTCTATTAAAGCAAAATCCAATTTATCTTTATCGGAAGCGCCTTCTTGAATTATTGCTCTTATTTCTGTAAATCCTGCAAGTTTTGACGCTCTTAATCTTCTTTCTCCGGCTATAAGTTCATATTCTCCGGGAGCGACGGAACGAACAACAACTATCGGTTCTATTAATCCGTTCTCTTTTATGGAATCTGCAAGTTCTTGCAATTTTTCTTCATTAAAAACAATTCTCGGTTGATGTCTGTTAGGTTTTATTTTATCTATACTTATACTCTCTATTTTTTCTACCGCATCATTATTTTGGTTTGCTGTCAATGGTGACATTATTGCTTCAAGTCCTCTACCTAATTTCATTTTTGACATTTTATATCTCCTTATTTTTAAGTAAAAATTTTTGATATTATTTTATTTATTGTCCTACATTTGTAACAACATTCTGTTTCGATAGAAATTCTGTCGCAAAATCTAAATAAGATTCCGTTCCTTTACAATTTTTGTCATATAAAATCGCAGGTTTACCAAAACTTGGCGCTTCCATCAATTTTACATTTACCGGAATTTTTGTATTATACACTTTATCGCCAAAGAATTTTACAACTTCATCCACAACCTGTTGAGATAACTTTGTTCTGCTATCAAACATCGTGAACAAAACCCCTTCCAAGTCCAAATGATAAGTCTGCATTAAAGTAAAAATGGTTTTTGATAGTTGGCCTAGTCCTTGTAATTCAAAAAATCCGCATTTCATAGGAATTATTACGGCGTCTGCTGCAACTAACGAATTAATTGTTAATAATCCAAGTGTCGGGGGACAATCTATTATTATATATTTATAAACTTTTTGAAATTTTTCCAATGCCATTTTTAATCGCTGCTCTCTGTTTTCCATATTAACTAATTCTATTTCTGCACCACTTAAATCAAGAGTTGCAGGAGCAATATCAAGCCAATCCATAGCAGTTGTTTTTAAAACATCTTCCAATGCAACATCGTCTATCAAAACGTTGTATATCGTTTTTGTTATACCTGTTTGATCTATCCCCAAACCACTTGTAGTATTACTTTGAGGATCCATATCTATCAACAAACATTCCTGTCCTAAATGAGCCAAACTTGCAGCAAGATTTATTGCGGTTGTTGTTTTTCCTACACCGCCTTTTTGATTTGCAATGGCAATTACTTTACTCATACCTAATTCTCCTAAAAATTAGTTTCTAAATAATATCTTCGTAACTCTGTCTAAAGCCCTATACATTCTTGTTATCGGATGCATATTTAAACATGAATCGCATATTTGCTTAATATTATTTTTCATCACTTGACTTCTAATTTTAATATTTTTTTGTGAATTCCAAATATTTTCTAAATCGTTTTTATAAATGTTTCCTGTAACCTGAGAACAGAACATAGAATTTGACACATCACCGTTAGAATGTATACAACAAGATATCCAAGGCACTAAACATTTATTTTCTTCTTTTTCCGCCGAAAAATTTTTTATAGGTTCAGCTTCGGAAGTAAAAAAACTTTCATCTATAAAAATATTAATATCTTTATCTTTGTTGTTTTTTGTATTTAATAAAACATTTTGAAAAATTTTATACTCTTTTTTGGGAATATTAAACACACTATAAACACCATTGGTAACATCACTTTCGAAAAAAATATTTTTTATACCAATATACTTAACAAACTCTATCATTTTTTGAACATATTTATAATTATTATTCAAGATAACATAATTAACCGTAAGTAAATCAAAATTGTGTTTTCTTTTCTTTTTTTCCTTAACAAATAATTTCAAATTATTTTTCAATTTATCAAAGTTACCGCCTACTCTTATTTTTTCATAAAGACTTTTTATAGGAGCATCAATTGATATCGTTACATCTACATTATATTCTATAAGTTTATCAATTATTCTGTTATTTAATAATGAACCGTTTGTTACTAAAATTTGTTTTATTTTTTGTCTATGAGCTAAATCCAATAATTGTTCAAATTGAGGATATAATGTCGGTTCTCCACCTAACCATTCTATAACCAATAATTGCGGATTGGTTAGAATAATCTTTTCCACTGTTTTATAATCCAAACTATATTCTTCTTTGTTGTTATATATTTTATTGCAACACATGATACAATGTAAATTACATATATCCGATAAAAAAATCTGAAGAACTTGAGGTTTGGATTTAAGTTCGGCTTTATTCAACAACAATTCATTTAAATTTAATATATAATTTGTAGTTTTCATATAATGCTATATATAAAATCCCCCGTTAATATTAATTTCTTGTCCTGTAATATAGTCTGCTTTTTCGGATATTAAAAAAGTAACAACATTGGCAATATCTTGTGGTGTTGCAAGTCTTTTTAAAGGAACAGATTCTATCATTTGTTCTAATTGTAATTTTGCCAATCTCAATCTGTCTGTATCAACAAAACCGGGTGATACTGCATTTACAAGTATTTTATATTCTGAAAGTTCGTTAGCTAGAACTTTTGTTGCCGCAATAAGACCTGCTTTTGCTGCAGAATAATGCGCAAATCCTTTCGGCCCGCCATGAGCTGCCATAGAAGCAATATTTATAATCCTACCTCCAACATTTCTTTCTATCATTTTTGGCAATATTGTTTTTGTAATATAAAAAAAACCATCTAAAGTAACATTTATAACGTCTTTCCATTCCTTTGTAGTCATATTTATAAATAAATTATTAGACGTAAAACCGGCATTATTCACAATTATATATGGTACATTATTTTTTAGAAGTTCTTGGAGTTTTTCTTTTACAACAATTTCATTTGCGACGTCACATTTAATTAATGTACATTTTTGTTTATTTAAGATTATTTTATTTTTTATATTTTCTGCTGCGGTATCATCGGACAAATAATTCAGCCATATATCGTATCCGATTTTTGATAATTGTACAGCTATTGCTGCTCCAATACCTTTATTTGCTCCGGTTATAAGTGCTATTTTATTTTGCATTATAAAATTCCCTCCAGAATACAGATTGTTTCATGTGAAACAAAAAAATTATTTTATTATTAAATTTTTACTCCTTTTACCAAACAATCTTAGTAATAAATTTAATATTAAATTTATTACTAAAAGCGTGGCAAAAATAACAAACTCCACTATATATGCTTTTAAAAAAATATATAAAAGTTCTTTATTATACAATCCTTTGCTTAATTGTATTGTTATCAATAAAATAAAAAGAAAAACTAATTGTACAAGCCATATGCTTATTTTTTTACTTACACATCCCGTTTCTTCTATAACACAATCTTTAAAAGAAGCAATAGACTCATTTATTTTATTGCAAGAGTTTAACAAACTTTCTTTGTCTTCTTTTCTTTTGAATAAAATTACAGTTATTGTCGCAAACTCTAATAAAAGATCATAAAAAACACCCTTACAGTCCTTTATATCTCTAATAAAAGCTTTCTTTAAATTATCATATTTTATTATCTTAGTCGTTAAAGGTAATAAAAAATAATTTGAATATATTATACCAATCAAAATATTATTAACAATTTTTACTTCAAATTTTTTTGGAGAGAAAAAATATACGAATATCAATTCAATAAAACATATTAAAAAACCAAGAACTATTATTTCCAAATTCACAGTATCTCCGATTTTAATTGTTTCACATGAAACAATTATATATTATTTTTATAATATTTAGCAAGGTTGTTTATTTCAAAAAAGCTCTAATTGTCGCTTTTCTTTTATTTCTTCACTTTTAAAACTATTAAGATATTCAAAAATATTATTATCACAAAGTATATTATATTGTTTACAAGTTTTATAGAATATATTCATTAAATATTTATTATTTGAACTGTTTAATATATAATTATTTTTATAAAGTTTTATGTATTTTTCTTTTACGGCGGGGAAAAATCGATCTAGTTTTTCATAAAAATATTCCCTGTTTCCTTCTCTTAAAGTTACCCCCATACCAAAACAGATAATTCCGTAAACTTTTGATTTTATGCAATAATCTAAAATACCGATTAAATTTTTTTCAGTATCATTTATAAATGGTAATATGGGCACAAGCCAAACAACAGTTGGAATATCGTTCTCATTAAGAATTTTTAATGTTTCAAATCTTTCTTTAGTAGTGCTCACATTCGGTTCTACTATTTTACAAAGTTTTTCGTCGAATGTGGTCAGTGTCATTTGAATAACACATTTTGTTTTTTTATTTATTTCTTTTAATATATCCAAATCTCTTAAAACATTTGCAGATTTAGTAATAAGTGTTGCGCCAAAACCATATTTATATATTAACTCTAATGCTTTTCTTGTATTTTTTATATCTAGCTCTAAAGGGATATATGGATCTGTCATAGAACCCATACCTATCATACATTTTTTTCTTTTACCTTTAAGAGTCTTTTCTAATAGTTCTATAGCATTTTCTTTTATTTCAACATCTTCAAATTGATGTTGCATATTATAACAAGCACTTCTTGAATCGCAATAAATACAACCATGAAGACAACCTCTATAAAGGTTCATCCCGTTTTTAGCAGAAAGAATAGTTTTTACTTTAATATAATGCATATTGTAACTCGATTTTAATTGTTTCACATGAAACAAAATGAAAATTTATAATTTACAATGTATATTGTACAATTAAACACTAAAAATAACATCCTTGTTCTTGGCTTTCAAAGACTGTTCAGATTTTGAATTATAACAAAGTATTTATCGACTGTGATATACATAAGGAAAAGCGAAAGCGGGCCGGCACATAAAGAAGAGGACTACAAAGTTATAATTTAAAAGATAAAGTCACTCAGCTAAAGTTGTTTATTTAAAGTTTTTGCAAACTCTTTCAACTTAATAAGCTCGTCATAATCTTTATTTAGAGTCATAAAATATGTATTATTTTGCGTGAGGGGATCTTGTTTTAATTTGTTGGGCAAAGTTTGCCAATCTTTAGTATATGGTATAGAACTATACTCTGACAATGATATTCTTGAACCCAAATTATGAACATATTTTATAGATTCTCTTATATTTTCTGTATTTTGTCCCGGCATACCTATTAAAAGATATGTTATATAGTCCCCCTTTTTATATCCCACTTTATTTAAATACTTTATTGTTCTTTCATATTCTATATTACTAACTTTATTATTGCTGTTTTTTTGTTCTTTATCATTAGATGTTTCTAAACTAAATCTCGGTTGTATAAATTTTGCATTAAACATTAATTCCGCAAGTTCTTCGTCTAAAAATCTTGCATGTAAACCGTTAGGAGTATGAAAACAAAATTTTTTATCATCTTTTTGCAACTCTTTTAATAATACTTTCATTAATTTATCTGAATTAAATATTAATGCATCATCATAAAATGCTATATTTTGAACATTTTCTTTTGTTAAATTATAAATTTCTTCTTTTATTTTTAAAGGATTTTTTATTGTATATGTATTATTATTTAGTATATATTGTGCACAATAATTACATTTAAACGGACACCCAATACTCGTTTTTAATACAATATATTCTTTATTTTTATAAAACGAATAATCCGGAATAGGAAATCTCTCAAAATTTGAATTTATTTCGGTATTTATATTATACTTTTTAAATATAGGATTAAAATTATCAAATGGTCCGACAACAACTTCGTCTATTGTTTTTATTGTTTTTGCATGTTCACTACACAATGTAGCATATATCCCACTAAGAATAATAGGAACATCCGGAAATAGTTTCTTCAACAATTTTGATGCTTCTATGACCCCCAAATACCAATATGTCATAATAGAACCCATTATTATAACATCCGGTTTTTCTATAGTTTGAAAAAACTTTTCCGCTATATTTTCAGGAATGCCAAATCTATGATACTTTCTTTTAATATTACTTATAACCTTTGGCTTTTTGATTTCTTGTTGTATATAATGCCCACAACCATATTGATTTGATGGCTGTTTCGGTATACTAGGATAATTTCTATCCATATAATCAAAAATTTGAATTTCTATATTTTGTTGCTTTAAGATCGAAGATAAATATAATAATCCTAGCGGCTTTGCCCACAAATCATAGGCAGCAAAATCGTATATGGGGGGATTAACTAATAATATTTTAGTTTTATTCATTTATAATTCATTTATATAAATTATACATCGTAGTTTAATGTTTCATGTGAAACATTTTATGCTTTTTTATTAACTCTTTTATATTTAAAGGAACTTTATACAACCCATTTTTTGAACATACATATAAATTTTCTTTTTTAGTATCAAATCTTGCTTCTCTTAAGTCATAGCCCACAAATTTTCTGATAAGAAGATCGTCACTACCATCCATTAAAAAGATATCTATATATCCGGTAAAATACGATGGCGCTATTAAAACATTTAATTCTTCATCGTATGTTATATCTTTTACAGTATAATTACTTTTTATTTTCCTCTTTAATTCCATTGTTTTAGCATCATACACACCTATTTTCCCTTGTTGGTGAAACGCTATATATAATTCTTTATTTTGTTTTGAACTAGTTATGTATCCATGCTCCGAGCCGATAATAATATCATTTACAGAATTATTATCAATGTCTATTTCTTGTATCATATTAAAAACCTGAAAATAAGTTACAATAAAAGAATTCCTAAACTTATTATAAACACCACTATCATTGGGGGATACAATTTCGTATTTGCTTATTATTTGCAATTTTTCTAAATTTATTAAAAATGCACCAAAATCTGATTCAAAAATAATTAATAATAAATTGGATTCGGAATCGTAAACCAGTCTTGCACGGACACATTTTTTTGAATCGTTATCGTTCAATATTTCAATCTTAGCTTTTTCTCTTTTTGAGTTAATATCAACAACTGACAAAACTCCTTCTGTTACACTATATATATATATTTCTTCTTTATCCCAATTAACCGATATATCTTGATATAAACTATCGTTTACTTTTATCTGTTGACCTTTATTATTGGCGCTATCAACCAACAATATCGGATGAGAAGATATAATAAATCTGTCCTGTTTATTATCAACACTTATATTATAAACATTATTGTTTTTTATTACCAAATTATTGAAATTATTGTTAAGATTCGGCAAAAACATATAAATTATACTTGACACTATAATACAAACTATTAAAATGAAAATCTCTGATTGTATATTTTTTTTCTTAGTAATAAACGTAACTATATTGTTAATACAAAACATTTCCCCGATCATAGGTAATAGAACAACTATCTTTTGCACCGGGCAATATAAGTTTATTAAGTAAAGTAATACAAAAAATATCGGAGAAAATATGGACAAATATAAAAAATTTAAATTATTGGTATAAAGATATATTCCAAAATATATAGAAAATATTTCTAAAAATATTAATGTAAATATGTAATATCGTTTTTTATTATTTAATGTGTATTTTATACCACAATATATCAATATTATAGATATAAACGCATATATTAATATATCTATATTTTGACTATTACTACAAAACAATTTATATACAGCGTATTTAAAACCAAATATATCATACTTGGTATCTACATTGGGTCCTGCAAAGAAAGATAATTTTAAAAGAAGTACCGGATTGGTTGATAAATCAAAAATTTTATGTATTATTAGAGATAAATTAAAGGAACATTTCAATAGTTTTGAAAAAAAAGTTTCCGACCATATGTATTTCGCGTTAAGTATCGCAAAAAAACAAGTTCCAAAAACAGATAAAGTAATAAAGCGTGATATCCAAAAAGTAGTATTGTATAAATAATATTTTATATTGCCCATTTTATTTTTCTATTAAATAATTTTCTAATGCTATAAAATCCATTGGAGTTGTAAAAAATATATTTAACGCATCATTCGGAGTTCTTGCTATCGGCATACCTCTTTTATTTAAACTTGTATTTAACAATACATTTACATTTGTAATTTTTCCGAAAGATTCTATAATTTTATAAAAATATGGATTTATTTTTTTATCTACAATTTGAACTCTTGCGGTATCATCTACATGTATAGCAGATATAATATCTTTTTTTCTTTCTTTTTTCACTTTAGCGTTTATTATCATAAAATTATAATCTGCTTTTGTTTTTGGAAAATCAAAATAATCTTGTTCTTTACCATTCAATACTGCAGGAGCAAACGGTTGGAAATCTTCTCTTTGTTTAAAATCTTTATTTAAAATATCTTTTATTTTTTTGTTCTTAGGATTTGCAAGTATAGATCTTGCTCCTAATGCTCTCGGTCCATATTCCATTTTTCCCTGAAATATGGCACCTATTTTATTTTCTGCTAATTTCTTAGCTATAACTTTTTGTATGTTGTTTATATATTTATATTTTAATTTTAACCTGTCCAGTTCGTTTTTTATTTCTTTATTTGAAAAGTTTTGACCTAAATATGCAGATTGTAATCTTGTCGGATATAAACTTTTATATCTATTTGCAACATATAATGCACCACCCAAAGATAAACCTGTATCTCCTGCACAAGGCGGAATAAAAATATTATCAAATTCATTTGAATATGCTATTTTTGAATTTAGTTGAGCATTAAGAGAAACTCCGCCTGCCAAACATAAATTATTTGATTTATATTTGCTGTTTTTTAATTGATTAATTAATGCAAAATATGATTGTTCCAATTGTTCTTGTGCAGTTTTTGCAACAGATAAATAAAATTCTTTTATTTTTTCATTTTCAAATCTTGCCTTATTTTTTAATTTATCCGTAAAATATTTACTAAACAACGGTTCTTGTCTTGACGGATTTGTTTTACCGGGCATTATGCCATCTACCAAATATTTGGTATTTATAAAATATTCATTATTTTTTATTTGCAAAAAATCATTGATAATACAATTAGTTTTTGATTTAAAGCCCGCAAGTGCCATAGTTTTACATTCATCATTATCGTACCTAAAACCAAGATATTGCGTTATCGTTGCATAAAATAAACCTAACGAATTTGGTTTAGAATAGGATTTTATTTCTTTTATTCCGGTTTTATCGGCATAAAACAATACTGTACTTTTACTATCTCCGGACAAATCTGCCGTTATAATAAAACCATTTTCAAAACCGCTTGTATAAAAAGCTGATGAAGCGTGTGCCAAATGATGATCTATTAAATAAATTTTCGGACAATATCTGAATTTTAAATTGAAAAAATTTGATAATATTTGTTTCATATTATCATAAGTTTTCCCTGCAAAAACTACATAATCAACATCTTTTATTGATATTTTTGCTTCTTTTAAACAAAATTTTATTGAATTTTCAGGTAACACTCCGGGAGCATGTTTAATTCTTGTAAATCTTTCTTCTTCAATACAAGAAACTATTTTCCCATCCTTAATAATTGATGCTGAAGAATCTTGATTACCGGGTCTTGTTCCACCGTTAATTCCTAATATTATTTTCATTCTTTCCTCAATATTAGAGCAAAACTATAAATTCTAAATTTTATAATATCAAACAATGTTAACAAAATATCTTTTAATTTCCCAAAATGTGGTTTACCGAATTTTCTTCTGGTATAATTTGTTTCTATACTTTTAACATCGGATTTTAAATATTTTGCTCTTAATATCATCTCTGCTTCGACAAAACCGGGGCTTATTGAATTCGGAAAAACTTTTTTTAATAATTCTCTTTTTATAATAAAAGTATAGTTACAATCTGCAATATCTATTAATGCTAACGGGAAAAATATATGTAAAATTATTCTGTTAAATATTGAAACAAATTTTCTCCAGTTGGTTGCACCAGAATATTCTTTTCTTTCCAACACCAACAAGTCAAACGGATATTTTTGTTCAATGATGTTACAAACATCTTTTGGATTTAATGGCAAATCTGCAGAATTAAACAAAACATACTCGTTTAAAACATTTAAAAAACCATATTTCAGCGACTTTGCCAAACCTTTATTTCTACTATGTTTTAAAACTATTAGATCAGAAAATTTACTTGATAAATCAATAAGTTTTTTATTTGTATCATCGTTGCTTCCATCATTAATAACAATCAATTCTGCTTTTTTAAAATTTTTAATTTCTTGCATTGTTTGCTCTATAGCAAACATTATATTGTCTTGTTCATTATAAACAGGCATAATTATTGATACCGATATTTCCGAGCATTTCATTATAATTTTATTTCTTTTCCTTTATAAGCAATCGATTTATTACAAGCATCCAAAATTTTACTTATTTTTAATGCAAAACTACTATCAGTTAATGATTGTTTATTATTTTTAATGGAATTTAAAAATTCATTACAAACTTTATACAATGCTTCTTCTTGTGATAATTTCGGAACATATATATCACCCATTCTATAATCCACTAAAATTTTTTCTCTGGCATTATCGGAAAAATGAATATTATACCCTTTATCATAAACTTTAATTTTTTCCGTCGGCTCGATATCGTCATAAACTATAGTTTTTTTACTACCGCCTATGACCATTCTTTTATTTTTAAACGGAAATAACCAAGATGAACTTATATGTACCATTTGTTTTTCATTATATTTTAAAGTTACATATGCCAAATCCATTTTTTTAGAATTAATATATGATATACCTTTTACAGATAAACTTTTAGGAATTTTATTTAATAGATATTGAATTACTGATACATCATGAACTGCCAAATCCCATATAACATTTACATCATTTCTAAATATTCCTAAATTGAGTCTTTGTGCTTCAATAAATAAAATATCACCTATTGTGTTATTATCTAATAATTCTTTTATTTTTTGTACTGCAGGAGTATATAAAAATGTATAATCAACCATTAATTGCAACTTTCTTTTTTTTGCAATATCTGTTAATTCTTTTAATTCCCTATAAGAATCTGTTGCAGGTTTTTCTATTAATACATGTTTATTGTTTTCTAAAGCTAATTTAGCATACTTGAAATGTTGATTTACAGGTAATGCTATAACTATAGCATCAATTGTTTTATCTTTTATTGCGATAAGTGGATTTAAAATACCTTTCAGGTGCGGATATATTTTTTTTGCTTCATTCAATTTATTGATATCTTTATCGACTATATAAGAAATATTACAGTTAGAAAACTTATGGAAATTTCTAACTAAATTAGGACCCCAATATCCATATCCTAATATTGCAATATTTATCATTTATGGACTCCAAACTCAAAATATTTTTTATACACAACCTTAGGAACAATATTTAAAGTTGAAGCTACTTTTATGGGATACTTTAGCATTTTAATCGTATCATAACTTGTATTATAATCTTTAAAAGTTTTTAACGGTAACTTCATAATTTCATCAAACTCTTTTTGTGAAATATTTATTTTCTTTAAACAATCTTCTATAACTTTATCATTTTCAATATGGTAAGGTTTTGTTAATCTGTCCAAACCTTCTTGTCTTGTCATTTGTCCCGATCTTACAAGTGCGGAATCACTGTTGATATTTAAGTTAATATGAAATTTCGTTCTGTGAACATAAGCTATAAAACTATGATATAAATCGTCAAAATAATGTGCACCTGGATATACCCAATCCAACTCTTTTTTAATTATTTCTTCAGCTTCTTTCCTGATATAATTAATATAATAATTCGGTGTAAATGTTTTTATTCCTTTTAAAACTGTATAAAAAAACAGTTCCTTAAAATCTAAATTATATGTCGGATTTTCCGGTGTCCATTTTGGTAATGATATTTTCCCAAACATATTATGAACTGTTTTTAAATATTTACCATCAAAAAAAGACCATTCCAATGGTTTTATTCCTTCTGTCCTGAAAGATTGTCCTATAAAAATATTTTTTATTCCATATTTATATGCAGTTGAATACAATGCCGTTGCTATTGCAATATCTGTTCCCATATTCAAATCAGGAACCGAAGCTTTTAAAAAATCTCTTTTTAGTTCACAGGCAAGTTCTAAAGGGTACTTAATATTAACAAACTTAACTTTAAGTTTTTCTACTGCTTTTTTCATGTTTTCTGTAGCTATAGGATTATCAAACCAATCGTCGGAATGAACAGCTAAAACTCTTAATTTCCAAACTCTAACTGCATTATACAACAAATATATACTGTCTCTGCCGCCGCTGACACCGACAACACAATCAAACTCTTTATTTTTGGATTGTTTTTTTATATCTTCAATAATTTTATTTAATTTTTGTGTTCCTCTTTCATCGTTAGGAAATATTTCACATAATTCATCGTGTAAATGACAATAATTACAAACTCCGTTATCGTCAAACGATATTCCGGGAACCGTTTCATCTTGAATACATCTTGTACAAATTTGTTTTGCCATTTTTTAACCTATTCTTAAAAAACTTCACCAACTTTCTTGCAAATAATATCAGCTTGTTTTAAATATTGTTCCGGAAGACTTGTAGTAACCGCAACACAAAACATTTTTGCAGCTTTTGCAGCTTTTATACCATACGGAGCATTTTCTACAACTATGCATTCGCTCGGCTTAACATTTAATTGTTTTGCAGCGGTTAAATACGAATCCGGATGAGGTTTTCCTTTTTTTATCATATCCGCAGCTATAATAACATCAAATTTAGATATTATTTTTTTAGGTAACATAGACTTTACTTTGTCTCTGTTAGAGCCGGTAACTATCGCAAGATAAAATCCTTGTTTTTGTAATTTATTCAAAACAGGTTCAATATCCAAAAACAAATGGACTTTAAAATATTTTTTATATATTTTATCTCTTAATTTTAAAATTTCCGCTATAATTTTATCGTTATATTCAATATTATCTCGCTTAAAAAATCTCTTAACACAAATCTCACATTTCTCGCCTTCATTTTCATAAATATCAAAGGGTGAAACAGTAACGTTATATTTTTTTAACGTTTCAAACCAAGAGATAAAATGATATGGCATGGAATCAACAATAACTCCATCCATATCAAATAACACTGCCTTATATTTATTTAAATTTTTAATCTTCTTCATTAATTATACATTCTACATTATACATTGCCGTTATAACCCTAAAGCAACTTTGTCATCTACAATAGAAATATTATTGTTTTGTAATATTTCTATTGCTTTTTCAATATTATCAAATTTCAATACCATCAAGGCCTTTTCACTTGCTTTTTCAACGAATCCATACATATATTCAAGATTTATATCGTTATCTGCTAATACTTTTAATGCTTTTGCCAGTCCGCCCGGAGTATCGGAAACTTCAACGGCAACTACAGGGGCTATTTTGGCAATAAACCCGTTTGCTTTAAGAATTTCTTTTGCTTTGTCCGTATCATTTAAAACTACTCTCAATATTCCGAATTCCGGAGTTTCCGCAATAGTAAGAGCTTTTATATTTATATTATTCTCCCCTAACAACCCACAAACATTTGCAAGTCTTCCCTTAGTATTTTCAATAAAAATAGATACTTGGCTAATTGTTTTCATTGTTATCTCCTTTTGATAAAGTTTGTTCTACATTCAATCTGTATAGTGTAGCTGTTAAAATAATTGCCAAAAGATACACATAATAGTCTAAGCTCGAAATATTTATTGTCAACAAATTTATACCTATCGAAACAACAGCTATTATGATAAAAAGTAAAAAATTGTTTATTATAACGGAACAGGAATAAATTATTGCTTTAAATACATTTGCATTTGTATCAAAAATTCTATATGGAGCAAAAATAAAAAGTATAGAAATATAAGCAATTATTTTCACTGCTTTTTGAATAACATAAGAATTAGCAATATTTTCCGGAGTTAAATTTTCTAAACCTAAATAAATAATGGAAATAGGCATTAAAATTATTACCGAAAATATTATTATAAACGCAAAAAATAAAATAAATTGAAAGAGCTTTCCTGTTAAACTGCCACTTTTATATTGTTCTGTTTTTGATAAATAAAATATCAAAATCAACATTAACAAAACCGATATAAAAGGAACAGATATAAATTGTAAAATTATTGAAACGAATATAAAACTAAGTATTAAGATATAATTGCCTTTGATAATAAGTTTTAGTTCATTAAAATAATCTTTAAAATTCATAGACCTCTTTAAAAATTACTTTACAACTTTTACCGATATTTTACGCTATAAATTGTAAATTATACATTGCCGTTAATGTAAGTTTCTTTTATCTATAACTCTTTTAGATTTTCCTTCTGTTCTTGCAAGAGTTTTTGGTTCAACCAACTTAACATTAACACCTAAACCTATAGTAGAATCTATTGCTCTTTTAATTGTTGCCTTTATATTTTCCAAAGCTTTTAATTCATCAGTGAAAAATTTATCATCAACTTCAACAAGAACTTCAAGCTTATCCAAAGAATTTTCTTCTCTATCTACTATCAATTGATAATTAGGTAAAGCACCATCAACTTGCAATAAAGCATGTTCTATTTGTGTAGGGAACACATTTATTCCTCTAACAACTATCATATCATCTGTTCTGCCTTTTATCTTGCTAAGCCGTGGCACTGTTCTTCCGCATTTGCATGTTTCATAAGTAATAGAAACAATATCTCTTGTTCTGTATCTTATTAACGGAATTGCCTGTTTTGTTAATGTCGTAATTACAAGTTCACCCGATTGTCCTTCCGGAACAGGTTTGTTTGTTACCGGATCAATTATTTCAGGATAGAATAAATCAGACCAAATATGAAGTCCTTCTCTGTGAGGACATTCTTGTGCAACTCCCGGACCACAAATTTCCGAAAGTCCGTAAATATCGGTTGCCGTCATATTCAAGTTTTTATCTATAGTATCTCTCATGGCAATACTCCATGGTTCGGAACCGAATATTCCAACCTCCCAACTTGATGTTCTCGGGTCAATTCCCAATGCTTTCATTTCTTCTGCCAAATATAAAATATAACTCGGTGTACAAGCTATAATTCTCGGCTTAAAATCCTGCATTAATTTTATTTGTCTTTTTGTTTGTCCTGTTGCGGCAGGAATAATTGTTGCACCAAGTCTAAGTGCTCCGTAATGAAGTCCTAATCCTCCGGTAAAAAGTCCGTATCCGTACGAAATTTGAATTATGTCCCCTTTCTTACCGCCTGCACAAGCAATAGAACGGGCAGCAACATTTGCCCAAAGGTTAAGATCTCTTTTGGTATATCCTACAACCGTAGGATTACCCGTCGTTCCGCTTGACACATGAATTTCCGCAACATTTTTTATATCCGTTGAAAACAAACCGAACGGATAAGAATCTCTTAAATCTTCTTTTGGTGTAAACGGTAATTTTGTAATATCATCAATAGATTTTATATCTGTCGGTATTATTCCGGCCTTATCAAGTTTTTGTTTATATACCGGTGAGTTATCATAGATGTATTTCACAACTTTTACTAATCTTTCCGATTGTAAATTCTTTAAATCTTCTCTCTTTGCACATTCAATTTTTTCATTATAAATCATATTTACTCCTTGCATTAGGTCATTAGTTTTTGTCGTTCAACTTATAACCCCATAACCTTATAAACCTATAAACTATCTTTTCTATTCTTTAAATTTTTAAATCGCAGATTTAAAAATCTCTATATTCTTATCTACAAACTGTGGTTTTATTACCGCTTTTAAGGCCTTCTGCCAACTATCTTGTGAAATTCCAAGATGTTTTGATAATACTCCCAACATATATGTATTTAAAAATTTCGGATTTGTTATTTTTTCTTGCCCTTTAACGAAATCTTCAAACAAATCCACACCGTCTTTTTTTAACATAAATTTCATTCTTTCATGTTCGCCTTTTTCAAATGAAAGTAAAAAGTCTGCTTTACCGCACTCTATTATCGGTGAAAAAACTTCTTTTCCGAACCTTAAATGAGATTCTACAGAACCGCCTCTTTGCGCCATTCCGTGAACTTCAGATTTTTTTACATGGTGTCCGTCATACATAGCGGCAAGCCCAACAATTTCTGCAGCCGTCAATATTCCCTGCCCACCAGTACCACAAAATAAAATATTTATTGTATCCATTTTAATCCATACCCTCTTTATCTAATTTATTTTTTATGTTCATTATTGTTTGTAAAATTTGAGGATGATAATTTTTTCTAATATCAATCAATGCGCAAGTTTTACAATTATCAGCACACATAATATTCGCATAAGATTTTTCTCTATATTTTTTTATATTTTCACAATTCCAAATATCATTACTGTTGCTATTTAATAAAAGTTTTCTACAAATACATACACCATATTCTTCTTCCGTATCTACGCCCAATTCCGAAAACGGATGATAGCAATATAATCTCAAATCTTCTTCTTGTTCTATATTTTCATTATCATTTTCATCATCAAAAGGATTAAACAAACTAATAGAACATTCTTTGGCTTTTTGTTTTGCAATAACAAATAAATCTTTTATTTCTTTTTTTATATAGTCATTCAACAATAAATTCCGATCTATGTTTGTTGCTTCTATAAAGTTTATATGTTTAAAATTATTTTCTTTCGCAAATTCAACAATATTTGGAATATCTTGATAATTCTGTTTAAACACACAAAAATTAATACAGAAATGACCGCTATGATTATACATGCTTCTTAAATTGTTTAGTTGTTCAATATTATTTTTTAAAACATCAAAATCGGAATTCTTTCTAATTCTATTGTACAGCTCTCTGTTAGCGGCATCTACGGATATTATTATATCCGCATTATACTTAACCAACTTTTCTGCTACTTTCCCTTTTAACGATAAACCGTTTGTCACTATCAATTGTTTCAACTTATACTGTTCGGCATAATCTATTAATTGTTCAAATTGCGGATACAAGGTCGATTCTCCTCCTATCCATTCTACATTTATGGCTTTTTTCCCATAAGTATCAATAGTATTTTTTATAATTTCAAATTGTAAAGTTTTATTTTTTGAATATCGTTTTGCATTACAAAAAACACAATCCAATTGACAAAGATCTGTTACTTTAAAAAACAATGACAACGGTCCGGATCGAAAAATTAACTTTTTATTTTTTATCTCTTCTCTATTAAGTAAAAAATTATTATATTTCTCTACATACAAATCATTTATCATTATTTTCTTCCAATGCTCTGAACTTGCATTGTTGTACACAAACGTTGCAACCTGCACATAAGTTTTCGTTCAATTTTATGTTTCCGTTCTCATCTTTAAATATTGCAGGGCAATCTACACTTACACACATATAACATTTTTTACATTTATCTGCATAAAATTTCGGTGCGGGTTTCTTTGATCTATCTATCATCTTGCAAAGACCTATTCTTACTATTAAAACAGAAAGTGCGTCTTTTGCGGTATATTCTTTTATTTTTGATTCTATTACGGCCGAACTGTCACCTATAACTTCAACATTGTCTGCTCCGCAAGCTTTACATAAAGTAACCAAATCGAGCCGCTTTGTTTGTTCGCCTTTAGCCGTAACACCTGTTGCAGGGTTAGGTTGTGCACCCGTCATTGCCGTTGTTCCGTTATCAAGTATAATTATTACACCTTTAGTTTTATTGTATGCACAATTAACAAGTCCTTCTATACCTGAATGACAGAATGTTGAATCGCCAATAACTGCAACTGCTTTATCTTTACCTAAAATTTTGGTTAAACTGCTCATTATTGTTACACTTGAACCCATACAAACTGTGGTATGAAGTGCAGATAACGGCGGTGTTGCACCGAGAGTATAACAACCGATATCACCGGCAACAACAACTTTAGTTTTTCTTAAAGCAACAAATGTTGCTCTGTGAGGACATCCCGGACATAACACAGGTTTTCTTCCTGCTTGAGGATATGTAGTTTTAGGTTTACCTTCAACTATATCTCTAACGGATTCCGGATTAAGTTCCCCTACTCTGTACGTATAATGTTTTCCCTGACATTTTATTCCCATTTGTAAAAGATGTTCTTCAATAAACGGTTCACTCTCTTCAACAACTACAACTTTTTCAACTTGAGAACAAAACTCTTTTATTTTTTTGTCCGGGAAAGGAAACGGCATAGAAAGTTTTAATACGGAAGCATTCGGATACACTTCTTTAACATACATATACGAAACACTGTCCGTAACTATACCCAACTTTTTATCTTTTATTTCAATAAAATTTTCCTCTAAATTATCGGAAAATTCCTGCATTTTTAATAATTTTTCTTCCAAATCTATATGTTTTTTATAAGCATTTGCCGGAACCATAACATATTTTCTCGGATTTTTTTCAAAAGGTTTATCGGCAACTTCAACTCTTTCGCCTATTTCAACCGTTTCTTTGGTATGAGCAACTCTTGTCGTCATTCTAAACAAAACAGGTGTATCAAATTTTTCACTTATTTCATAAGCAAGTTTTATTAGTTTTTTTGCTTCCTGCGGGGAAGAAGGTTCAAGTAAAGGAATTTTTGCAAACTTTGCAACAAGGCGGTTATCCTGCTCGTTTTGAGACGAGTGCATTCCCGGATCATCACCTGTAACTATAACAAATCCCGCATTTATTCCAGAATATGTTGCCGTCATTAGAGGGTCCATCGCAACATTTACTCCCACATGTTTCGATGAATAAATTGACCTTACTCCGGCGAAAGCAGCTCCTAAAGATACTTCAAAAGCTACCTTTTCATTTATTGACCACTGTGCATCTACTTCTTTGAACTGTGCTAAATACTCTAAGATATCTGTTGCAGGTGTTCCCGGATAGGAAGCTGCAAATTTTAGTCCTGCTTCGTAAGCTCCCTGTGCAAGAGCTTCGTTTCCTGATAAAAGTTTATAATTTTTCATAATATGATATTTTATATAATTTGACGGCTATTGTGCAAGGAAAAATATATTATAGATTTTCATTATTTACGTTGTCATATTAACATAAAAAATGATAAAATAAAAAATCATGAATAAAGAACAAGAACTTAAAACTATGATTGTGCTTACATTAGCATGGTTAATACTTTTTGTTATATTTAAAATAAAAGTATTTCTTTTGTTAACTGCATTATTTTTAATACTTGCCTTATTCGGCGGGAAACCGTCTTATTGGATAGCAAAAGGATGGTTAAAATTTGCAGATATTGTAGGGAAATTTAATACAAAAGTTATAATTTTTATTACTTTTTATTTGTTTATCACTCCGTTTGCAATAATTTATAGAATATTTAACAAAAAACAAGTTACCGATTTTTTTGATAAAAAAGAAAAATCTTATTTCAAAGATATAAACAAAAAATTTGAAAAAAAAGATTTAGAACAATTATGGTAAAAAAAAATCTTTTAATAATTTCTCCTACATTACCAAATCCGGAAATGTCTGCAGGTGATTATAGAGTATATACTCTTACAAAAGAACTTAAAAAATATTTTAATATTTTTTTTATACCGCTAAATTATAAAAAATTATCTAATCTTGATATCAAAAAGTTTTCACAAATAACAAAAAATATCATTAAACCAATCAATTCAGAAAAAAAATTTAAAAATTTTTTAGAACAATATAACATATCAACTTGCATATTCGAAAAATATTTTTCTATGGCTTTTAATATATGCAAATTTATGCTATCAGTAAAAATTCCTGTAATAGATGTTCACGAGATAGGATTTGTTAAAAGTCAAGCTCAATCTAAAATAAAAAAGATAGAAAATTTAAAACTGTTTAAAGCCAAAGAACTTTTATTCTATAAAAATGCAAAAATTTTAATTGCAATAACGGATAAAGAGAAAAAAATTTTAAAAGAATATTTTCCTAACAAAAAAATCGTTGTTATTCCCACATGCACAAAAATTTCAAATTCGATAAAAACCGGTTTCGAAGATAGACAAAATATTTGTTATTTTGGTTTTTTCGAACATAGACCGAATATTGATGCAGTGAACTATTTTATTGAAAATATTTTTAATAAAATAAAAATTCCTAATATAAAATTTTTTGTTTTAGGTTATGGTAGTAAAAAAATAAAGAACACAAAAAATATTATTTCGATTGATAACATAAAAGATATTTCAAAAGAATTATCAAAATATAAAGTGTTTGTTTGTCCTTTAAGGTACGGCGCAGGTCTTAAGAAAAAAGTACTTGATTCTATGGCAGCAAAAACACCGATAGTATCTACAAGTTTCGGCGTTGAAGGAATAAAAAATTCAGAACAAAAATATTTTGATATTGATAGTAAAGAATTTAAAAATAAAATAACCGAACTATACACTAATAAAATAGTTTGGCAAAAAGAATCTAAACAAAATTATAATATTGTAAAAAAATATTATTCTATTAATTCTTTTAAACAGTATATCAAAAAGTTAGTAACAATTATAAATAATTGAAAAGCGTAAGATTTTATATTATGCTATAATTTAAAAGATATGAGAAAAATTGTTTCATTATTATTATTGTTTTTTATTTTCTTATGTATCGGTTGTACAAGTGATAATATGGAAATAGATATAACAAAGGTCCCGGAAGTTGAAACTGTTGTGTTTCAACCGGGTGATGTCTTCGGTAAAACCTTTGAACAAACAAAATTATCAAAACAAGAAGCTAACAAAATTCTGACTGAATTAAAAAAATACATAAATATAAATAAATGTAAACCCAACGATTTTTATGAAATAACATATTCCACTAATACCGATATAGAACAAACTTGGACAAACTTTAAATATTTCCCTGAAGGTCAATATTTTTATTCTATAGATAAATCTACGGATAATATTATAACTTCCGAAAAAATTGCATTACAAACAACGTCTCAAATTTTTGAAGTTTCAGGAACAATAGAAAACTCGTTGTGGGAATCAATGTCTGCTTCCGAAATCAAACCTGCAATAATTCTTGCTTATGCGGATATGTTTGCATGGCAAATAGATTTTCTTACCGATTGCAGACAAGGTGATAAATATAAATTAATATATGAGATAAAAACTTTAGAAAAAAAAGATACTATTCTTTCATCGGAAATTATTGCAGGACAATACATTACCGCAACATCAACGAATACTGCAATACAATTTGTAAATTCTAAAGGAGATGAAGGGTATTTTGATGAAAACGGAAAATCGGTAAAAAGTGCATTTTTAAAAGCTCCTTTACAATTTAAAAGAATTTCTTCTTATTTTACAAAGAAAAGATATCATCCTATATTAAAGTATTACAGAGCACATGAAGGTATAGATTATGCCGCACCTATAGGAACACCGGTATCTGCAGTAGGTGACGGAATAGTAAAGAAATCGCAATATAGCGGTGGTTATGGAAACTTGGTAATTATAAAACATAGTAACGGTTACGAAACATATTATGGGCATTTATCTAAATACGGTAAAGGTATTAAAAAGGGTGTAAGAGTAAAACAAGGACAAGTTATAGGTTACGTAGGTTCTACAGGTCTTTCAACAGGTCCTCATTTAGATTTTAGAATTAAAAAGAACGGGACATTTTTTAATTATCTCACAATGAAAATGCCACCTACTTACACTTTAACCGGCAAAGATAAAGAAAATTTTGATATACATAAACAAGAAATTATTACAAAGTTAAATAATTTATCATAAAATTTAACAATGTTATTATTAACAAATTATAATTGTTAGTCTTTTTACTTTTTTTAATAAAATTTAATCAAAATTTAAATTAATTTTCCGCTTGACTATTGAATATCAATTTTATATACTTTTTTGACGACAAAAATATAAAAAACAGTTATTATATTTTTATTGTAAATTATAGATTGTTAATAAGTTATCCACAATGTGGATAACTTTGGGGATAAAATGGAAGTTTCTATTACAGATGCATGGAAAAAGGTTGTGGATAACTTAACATTATCCATAGGTCAAGCTTCGGTAAGTTTATGGTTTAGAGATGTAAAGCCTGTTTCTTTAAATGAAAATATTTTTACAATTTCGGTACCTACAAAGTTTTTTTCGGATTGGATAGAAAAAAACCAACAGTTTAATATTGAGCAAAATTTAAAAGGAACTTACTCTAAAGATATAAAGTTGGAATATAAAATCGAAAAAGATATTTCTGACGAAATATCAAAAGTTCCTACTATACCTATTCATAACGATACTCCGGTACCATCAATAATAAAAGACCAACTTAATCCGAAATTTACATTTGAAAGATTTATTATAGGAAATTCCAACAGATTTGCTTCCGGATGTGCAGAAGCTATTACTAAAAATCCCGGAAAATTATTTAATCCTTTATTTATATATGGTGGTGTAGGACTTGGTAAAACACATTTAATGCATGCAATTGGAAATGAATTAAAGAAAAACTTTAAAAATTTTAGAATATTATATGTGACTTGTGAAAGATTTGTATCGGATTTTATTGAAGCCATAAGATTTCAAGAAAAAATGTCCGATTTTAAAAATAAATATAGAAATCTTGATTGTCTTTTAATAGATGATATTCAGTTTCTTACAAAGAAAACCGACAGATCTCAAGAAGAATTTTTTAATATCTTTAATACATTAAAAGATAGCGGTAAACAAATAGTTATTGCTTCCGATAGACCTCAAGATAAATTAGAAGTTGAAGAAAGATTAATTTCAAGATTTAAATGGGGTAATACCGTCGATATACAAAAACCCGATTTAGAAACAAGAATTGCAATATTAAAGAAGAAATCCGAAGAAGAAGGTTTTTCTGTTCCTGAAGATATTGTAGTATTTATTGCTTCTCAAATAAAATCTAACATAAGAGAATTAGAAGGTGCTTTATTAAGAGTTACATCTTTTATTAAATTTACAAATACACCTTTTACATTAGATGCTGTTAAAACAATATTAAAAGATATTGTTATTCCTGAAGAAAACGTTAAAATAACTATAGATAAAATTCAAAAAGTTGTTGCAGAAGAATATCATTTAACAGTAAAAGATTTAAAAGTTAAAAAGAAAACTAAAGAACTTGCAGTTCCAAGACAAATTGCAATGTATTTGGCAAGATCTTTAACTGATATGTCAACTACGGAAATAGGTGATACTTTTGGCGGAAGAGACCATACTACGGTTATGCATGCTTATAATAAAATATCAAAAAATGTAGAAAATGATGCATGGTTTGCCGCTGAAATTAACAAAATTATTAAACTTATAAAAGAAGATAATTAATTGTTAATATTTTTGTTAATTAATTTGATTTTTGATAAAAAATATTTTTTTATTCTAATATGTTGATAAATTTAAAAACTTATCAACATAATTATTAACATTAAATTTGTAAAAAAAATTATTGATAACTATAAATTTTTTTAAATTTAATTTAAATTTACAGTTATCAACAGTTATTATTATTATAATTAGTTTTTTTAAATAAAAAGGAGGAAAATAATAAATGAAAGTAATTTGTGCAAAAGATGAATTAATGAAGGGGATGCAAATAGTTCAACCCGTAATAGCATCAAAAATAACTTTACCTGTACTTTCCAATTTTTTATTTGAAACTGAAAATGATAAAGTAAAATTATCGGCAACTGATTTAGAAATAGGAGTAACTTGTTATATAAAAGCAGAAATAGTAAATGAAGGTGCAATAACTATACCTGCAAAAAGGTTTTCGGATATTATAAAAGAAGTTTCTGAAGGAAATATAGAAATTAAATCAGATGAAACAAATCAAATAAATATAAAAGCAAATAAATCCAAATTTGTTTTGATGGGTATAGAAAAAAAAGATTATCCTACGTTACCGGATTTTCAAAAAGAAAATATATTTTCCTTGAAAGCACAAATATTAAATTCTATGCTTAAAAAAACAATATTTGCAGTATCAAAAGATTCTCAAAGATATGTTTTAAACGGAGTATGTTTTATAGTTGAAGATGGAACAATAAAAGCAGTTTCTACCGACGGAAGAAGATTATCTTATATCAGTAGTGACGGTATAGATAAAAAAATTAAAGGTAAAGTAATTATTCCTACAAAAGCAGTATCTGATATTTTAAGATTAATTTCTGCAAATGATAAAGTAGAGGAAGTTCAAATAAGTTTAAGTGATAATTTAATGACAGTTATGATCGGAGATATAACATTTCAAACTAAATTAATAGAAGGTGTATTTCCTAATTATGAACAAGTGATTCCTAAAAAAACAATGTCAAAAATAAAATTAAATGTTGCAAACACAATGTCTGCAGTAAAACAAATGGCATTACTTACAGGAGATAAACTTGTTGCTGATAGAGCATCATCCATTAAGTTAAGTTTTGAAAAAAATAAGATGATAGTTTCTGCAAATACAGTAGGTTTGGGTTCCGGAGAAGCTGAAGTAGAAACAGAATATTCAGGTGAAGTATTTGATATAAATTTTAATCCTAACTATATTAAAGATATTTTACAAAATATAGAAGATGAAAATATTTATTTTGCATATACAACTTCACAAAATCCTGTGGTTATAACACCGGAAAAAAATAAAAATTATCTCTGTGTAGTTATGCCGATGAGATCATAATAAAATGGAATTTACGGAAGTTTCTTCAATAATAAAAAAACTTTCTGATAAATTAGGTTTAAATGATGACTATTTTATTATTATGTCTAAATGGAAGCAGGAAATAGGTAATGATAAAGTAGAATTAGATGGTTTTAAAGACGGGGTTATTTTTGCATCTGTGAAATCGGCAGTTTATTTAAATGATTTAAATTTAAGAAAAAGACAAATTATAAATAAATTAAATCAATATTTAGGAAAAAAAGTAGTAAAAAATATAAAGTGTGAAATTAAGTAGTAAAAGATATGGAGGAAGTTAATGACTAACGAAGAACAAAATAAAGCGGCATCGAATTATGATGCTTCGAAAATTCAAGTATTAGAGGGTCTTGAAGCAGTTAGAAAAAGACCTGCTATGTATATCGGTTCAACATCCGAACAAGGTCTTCATCATTTGGTTTATGAAACTGTAGATAACTCCATCGATGAAGTTTTGGCAGGATTTTGTAAAAATATCGATGTTACAATTCATCCGGATAACTCAATAACCGTATTGGATGACGGTAGAGGTATTCCTGTAGATCCTCATCCGAAATATAAAGATAAATCCGCACTTGAAGTTGTTATGACAGTTTTACATGCCGGCGGAAAATTCGATAAAAATTCTTACAAAGTTTCCGGAGGTTTGCACGGTGTGGGTGTATCCTGTGTAAATGCTCTTTCTACAAAATTGATAGTTGAAGTTTACAGAAACGGAAATATTTATAAACAAGAATATGCTAAAGGTAAACCTACAACAAAACTTGAAATTATAGGTAAAACCGATGACAGAGGAACAAAAGTTACATTTTTACCTGATCCTGAAATATTTTCAGTTACAACATATTCTTTTGATACATTAGCTAACAGATTAAGAGAGTTAGCTTTCTTAAATGCAGGCGCAAACATAACGATTATAGATGAAAGACAAGATAAAGAATATACTTTCCATTATGAAGGCGGTATAAAAAGTTTCGTTTCTTATTTAAATACAAACAAACAAGTAATAAATAAAGAACCTATATATTTTGCAAAAAATAAAGATAATGTTGATGTTGAAGTTGCAATGCAATATAACGATTCTTATAACGAACAAATTCATACATTCGTTAACAACATTAACACAATTGAAGGTGGAACACATTTATCAGGTTTCCGTTCAGCATTAACAAGAGTCGTAAACGATTATATAAAGAAAAACGAATTATCAAAAAATAAAAATTTATCACTTTCCGGAGAAGATGTCAGAGAAGGTTTAACGGCAGTTATTTCCGTTAAAGTTCCTAACCCGCAATTTGAAGGACAGACAAAAACAAAATTAGGAAACTCCGAGGTTGAAGGTATAGTAAAATCTCTTGTGGGTGATGCACTTGCAACATTCTTGGAAGAAAATCCCGGAATTGCAGGTCAGATATTAGAAAAATCTATCAATGCTGCAGAAGCAAGAGAAGCAGCAAGAAAAGCAAGAGAACTTACAAGAAGAAAAGGTGCTCTCGATTCGGCAGCTCTTCCGGGAAAACTTGCAGATTGTTCAGAAAAAGATCCTCAAAAAACAGAACTTTTCATCGTGGAAGGAAACTCTGCAGGAGGTTCTGCAAAACAAGGAAGAAACAGAGCATTCCAAGCAATACTTCCTTTAAGAGGTAAAATATTAAATGTTGAAAAATCAAGGTTAACAAAAATGTTAACCAATGAAGAAATTAAGACCATGATTACAGCTATCGGTGCAGGTATCGGTAAAGGCGAAGGCGAATTTAATATAGATAAAGTAAGATACCATAAAGTTGTTATTATGACCGATGCCGATGTCGATGGTGCACATATTAGAACACTTCTTTTAACATTTTTCTACAGACAAATGCCTCAACTTATAGATAACGGTTATGTTTATATCGCACAACCTCCTCTTTATAAAGTTAAAAAAGGTAAAAAAGAAATGTATTTACAGACCGAAGCCGAACTTGATAAATTTTTGTTCAAGCAAGGTTTGGACGGTCAATCAATGATATTATTGAAAGACGGTCAACAAATAGGTGATGTTATAGACCAAAAACAATTAACACAAATAGTGGATTCCATAGCAGAACTTGATAATCTTATAATAAAAATTACAAAGAAAGGTTTGAAATGGAGTGAATATCTTAAATTCAGAGAAGAAGGTAAGATGCCTCTTTTCAGAGTAGTAGATCAAAACCAGGTAAGATACATTTATTCCGATAAAGAATGGAAAGAATTTAAAGCGGAACTTGCAGAAAGAAAGAAACAAATGCAACAAGAAAACGGTGAACTTCCGGTTGACGGTTTAACGGAAGAAATATTGCCTGAATATAAAGAATTGTGGGAACTTCCGAGAATAAATATTTTAGCAAATAAACTTGAAAGTAAAGGTTTACATTTACATCATTACGGAACAACACATGTAAAACCTGTTTACAGATTAAAAGGTGAAAACAATGATGTTCACGATTTGGCATCAACAAATCAGTTGATAGAACAAATCAGAGAGTTGGGAAGAAAAGGTGCAACAATTCAAAGATATAAAGGTTTGGGTGAAATGAACCCTGAACAACTTTGGGAAACAACAATGGATCCCGCAAGAAGAAAAATGTTGCAGGTTAAACTTGAAGATGCTATCGAAACAGACAGAATCTTTACAACACTTATGGGCGACAAAGTAGAAGCAAGAAGAGCATTTATTCAAGCTCATTCGTTGGATGTAACGAATTTGGATATTTAAGTAATATATAGTTTGACAATCGAATAGAATTTAATAGTTGAAAAACTAAGGAGTATATAATGGCAGAAGATAAAGACATAAACAAACCGACGGAAGAAAAAGAAGTAGTGATTAATCCTGGAATAGTTCCTACAAATCTTCAAGATGAAATGAAGGCCTCTTATATAGATTATGCTATGAGTGTTATTGTAGGTAGAGCTTTACCTGATGTAAGAGACGGTTTAAAACCGGTTCACAGAAGAATTTTGTATGCAATGAAAGAAATGGGTGTAAGAAGAAATACACCTTATAAAAAATCAGCAAGAATCGTGGGTGATGTGCTCGGTAAGTATCATCCTCATGGTGATTCTTCGGTATATGATGCGCTCGTAAGAATGGTACAAGACTTTTCTATGAGATATCCTCTTATAGATGGTCAGGGAAACTTCGGTAGTGTTGACGGTGATGATCCGGCAGCTATGAGGTACACCGAGGTAAGAATGGACTATATCGCAGACGAAATGCTTGCCGATATAGATAAAGATACAATAGATTATATTCCGAACTATGACGGTTCGTTACAAGAACCATTAATACTTCCCACGAAATTACCTGAACTTTTAATAAACGGTTCATCGGGTATTGCAGTAGGTATGGCAACAAATATTCCTACACACAATTTATCTGAAGTTATAGATGGAACAGTGGCGTTTATAGATGATCCTGAAATTTCAATTTCCGAAATAATGAAATATATTAAAGGACCGGATTTTCCTACAGCAGCTTTAATTTTAGGTAAAGCCGGAATAAAAGATTATATGGAAACAGGTCGTGGTTCAGTAAAGATGAGAGCCAAAACCGAAATTGAAGAGATGAAAGGCGGTAGAGAAGCTATTATTATTACAGAGCTTCCATACCAAGTAAATAAGGCAATGCTTATTACATCAATAGCAAACCTTGTAAAAGATAAAAAGATAGACGGTATTTCGGATTTAAGAGATGAAACCGACAGACATGGTATGAGAGTTGTTATTGAATTAAAAAGAGATGCGAATGCTCAAGTTGTGTTAAACCAATTGTTTAAACATACACAAATGCAAACAAGTTTCGGTGTTATAATGCTTGCACTTGTTAACAACAAACCAAAAGTTTTAAATATTAAAGAAATGCTTTACCATTTTGTAGAGCATAGAAAAATTATTGTTGTAAGAAGAACAAAATTTGAACTTAAAAAAGCCGAAGCAAGAGCACATATATTGGAAGGTTTGAAAATTGCAATAGATAATCTTGATGCAGTTGTAAAAACCATAAGACAATCCCCCGATACCGATACTGCAAGAATTAATTTAATGGAAAGATTCAGATTATCAAAACTTCAAGCACAAGCAATTCTCGATATGAAATTGCAACAGTTGACAGGTCTTGAAAGAAAGAAAATAGATGAAGAATATATTGAAGTTATAAAAAATATTGAAAGATTGAAATCTATTTTGGAAGATCCGAGAAAAGTTTTAGCAATAATTAAAGACGAATTGTTACAATTAAAAGATAAATATGGTGACAAGAGAAGAACACATTTAACTGCAGATGCGGAAGATTTCAATATTGAAGATTTAATTCAAGAAGAAGAAGTTGTAGTTACCGTATCAAATGCAGGATATATTAAGAGAATACCTGTAAACACATACAGAGTTCAGGCAAGAGGCGGTAGAGGCGTTGTAGGAATGACAACAAAAGAAGATGATTTTGTTGCAAAAATGTTTGTAACATCTACACATGCTTACTTGTTATCGTTTACTACAAGAGGAAGATTGTACTGGTCGAGAGTATACGAAATTCCGGAAGGAACAAGAACATCTAAAGGTAAAGCTATCGTTAATATAATACAATTATCAAGTCCTGACGAAAAAATTACCGCTTCAATTCCTATAAGATCGTTTAATCCGAAAGATATTAAAGATGAATATTTGTTAATGTGCACAAGAAAAGGAACAATAAAGAAAATTGCATTATCCGAATTTGCTAACCCGAGAAGAGGTGGAATTATAGCAATAAAATTGGAAGACGGTGATATCTTGATGGATGTTAAGAAGATAGAAAAAAATCCTGAAGTTGTTATAGCTACAAAGAAAGGTATAGCAATAAGATTTAAAGAACAGGATGTTAGAGCCATAGGAAGGTCAGGTCAGGGTGTAAGAGGAATATCACTTGAAAAAGATGATGAAGTTATAGGTATGGAAGTATTTTCACCTGAAGATGTATTTGTATCCGTTGCAGAAAACGGGTATGGTAAGAGAACAGAAGTAGGCAAATACAGACTGCAAAAGAGAGGCGGAAAAGGTGTTATAAATATGCAAACTTCCGAAAGAAACGGAAATGTTATATACATCGGAAAAGCAAACGAAGGACAAATAATGCTTATAACCGAACATGGTATAACGATAAGAAGTAAAGTAGACAAAATTTCCGTTATAGGCAGAAACACTCAAGGTGTAAGACTTGTAAGACTTGAAGAAGGCGACAAAGTTGCATCAGTTGCTACCGTAGTAGGTGAAGAAGCAGAAGAAGAAACAACTCCTACGGAATTGGAACAAGCTGCACAAGAAACAAAATCTGAAAAATAAAATATTATTTAGATAATTAAAAATGGGGATAAAATTAAATTTATCCCCATTTTTTATATTTAAAACAAATAATCAATTGAACAATTTTGTTATAAATATTGTTATTTTATTGAATCCGCCGGATATTATAAGTATTCCCATAACAATTAACAATGTACCGGAAACAATTTCTATTATTCTGTAATATTTCTTTAATGTATTGAATATAATAAAAAATCTATTTATGAATAATGCCGTTAAAATAAACGGTATTGCAAGCCCTAAAGAGTAAACTAAAAGTAAAAATGTTCCTTTTGCAACCGTTCCTTGGGTTGCTGCCATTATAAGTATTGATGCAAGTATCGGATCAACACAAGGTGTCCAACTAAAAGCAAAAGCACATCCTATTAAGTATATGGTAAAATAATTAGAAGTTCTCTTTATTTTATCAAGCCAACTGAATTGTTTATATAAGATTTTTATTTTAAATATTCCAATTAAATGTAATCCAAAAATAATAATTAATGTCCCGCCGACAATTTTAAGAATGTCCATGTTGTTTAAAAAGAATTGTCCTATAATTGTTACGGATAATCCGAGAAAAACAAACACTGTTGTAAATCCCAAAACAAAAGATACGGAAGATAAAAAAACGGATAACAAATTTTTTTTGTTATCCAATTCTTCAACCGATAATCCGGTTACCAATGTTATATATGCCGGTATAAGAGGTAAAATACATGGACTTATAAATGTTAATATTCCTGCAAATAAACTTGCTAATATTGGAAAATTTCCTAACTCTTGCATTATGAAGGTTTTACCTCAAGCATTCTTTGTATAGGAACGATAGCTTTATCGGCAATTTCTTTAGGAACTTTTATTTCGTTAGTCATTTCTTTTAATACGTTTAACACCTTTTCTAGTGAATTTTTTTTCATATTCAGACATACTGCCAAATCCGTAACCGGATAAAACTTTTTGTTAGGATATTCTCTTTGTAATTTGAATGTTATTTCGTTTTCTGTTCCGATAATAAATTCTTGTTTATCACTTTTTGCAACGTAATTTAATATACCGGTTGTAGATAATACTTCATCTGCAAGCGCAACCGTTTCCGGGCAACATTCAGGGTGAACTAAAAATAAAGCATTGGGATGCATTTCTTTTTGCAAGGCAACATACTCAGGTAACATTTTCATATGTGTAGGACAAAATCCGTTCCAGAGAATAAGTTTTTTGTTCAACACTTTTTGAGTATAAGAACCCAAATTTCTGTCAGGACAAAAAATTATTTTATCATTTGTAACAGATTTTACTACATTGATAGCATTTGAAGATGTACAACAAATATCGGTTTCAGCTTTAACTGCTGCGGAAGAATTTATATAGGTAACGACAGTTGCACCTTCGTTTTCTTTTTTAAATTGTCTTAATTGTTCGGCAGTTATCATGTCTGCCATTGGACAACCGGACTGCAAATCAGGTAACAAAACTTTTTTGTTTGGACTTAATATAGAAGCGGTTTCTGCCATAAAATGAACACCGCAAAAAACTATAACATCTGCATTTGTGTTTGCGGCTTTTCTGCTAAGTTCCAAAGAATCACCGGTAAAATCGGCAATACTTTGTACTTCTTGCCTTTGATAATTATGAACGAGTATTACTGCATTTCTTTTTTTCTTTAAATCTTGAATTTGTTGTATCATTTCTTCTTGCATAATATTACTTATCCTAAATATTAAGATACAATTATTATACTATATTTTAAGTTAGCTTAATTATGTTTTGTTTCAAATAGTTATTTATTATTTTTTAAATCTAAAATTTTTTCTAAGGTATTTACTACATTTTCGGCAATCATTAAATCGCCTAAGTATTTACAATGGCCGAAATCTCCACCGAATTGATCAATAAATAAATCTTCGAATTTATGTTTTATTAAAGCATCTTTAAAAAGTTTTTCATTACTAATAAAGGTTATTTTGTCATAATAAGGTTCATTTTGTAATTGATTTTGTAATGGTTTTATACTTCTTACAGGATATTGCATACAAATTACTTTAATATTATTACCTATCAGTTTTTTTAATATTAGTTTATACAAATTGTATGTTGTTAAATTCGGTAAAGTCAACATTGCTTCATCTAGCATATCAAAATATTTTTCCGCTTTGTTATAATCTTTTTGTTCTAAAGCGGTTATTGCCAACAAGCCAAATATTTTATCAGGTTCTAAATGATTTGTCATTAGTTTTAATATTTCATCTCTTTGCTTGTCTGTAACATAATTTTTTATACAATAATATGTTTCCGGAGAAAATGCAATATTTTCATTAATTGCTCTGTTTGTATAATACATTAAAGAATCTATTTTATTTGTAAAGAAACAAAATTGGATAATGATTTGATAATATATTCTTTTGTTAAAACAAGTACTTCTGTTAATAGCATCCTTTGCCATATTGTAAGCAATTTCACGTTCATTCATACAATTAGAATATAAAGAAGCTAATTCAAAAAGACATCGTTCATCATTAGGATTATTTTGTAATATTTCCTTTAACAGTTGCTCAGCTTCTTTGTATTTTCCTTCGTCCTCCAAAATAAAAGCTTGCTCTAATGGTGTTGATATTTTGTCTGACACTTTTTCTTCGGTAGGTGTAATATGTTGATTTAGCAAATGGTTTATATGAGTTTTTATTAAAATAAACAGGTTATAAATTTTTAAATCACTTTCTTTATACACACTATTATTTGTATTATCACTTGTTAATTTGTTATTAATTCCCATCATACAAATAACAAAGTCAGGATTATATTTATTTATGTTGTTATCAAGAGAATCTAAAATTGTTTCTAATGTTATTCCGATAATTCCGCAATCAATAACGGAAAATTTATTGGGATATTTTTTATCCAACACTTGTTGTAGTTGTATGGGATATTTTCCTGCGGTAGTAGATTCTCCCAAACACATTATTGTGTATTGAGATTTGTTTTTTAGTGCTTTATTGTTTTTATATTGTTGATAAGAAGAAATAGTCCAACCGGCAAGTCTTAATCCGCACTCTAAAAGAATTAGAGAAAAAAGTATTCCAATTATTATTAAGAAACATTTTTTGATAATAAATTTTAACATTATTTACTAATATCCTACTTTTTTCTAACAATATTTCCTATAAATTTGCTTGTTCCTATAACGGAATAGATTATAAAACCCAATATAAAAAGTCTACCCCAAGATGCAGCAGATATTCCTGCTGTTGAGAAGAATGTGTTTACAGGGGAAACATATAAGAATATAAATTGTGTTGCAAACATTATAAATATACCTAGCCAAATGTACGGATTTGAAAATAAACCGAGTGAGAACATTGATTTTGTCATTGAACGACAATTTAATAAATATATACTTTGACACACTATAAATACCGAAACGGCAACACCTCTTGCTTGTGCAAGCGTAGCACCATGAGATAATTCATAATTAAACAATATTACGACACCGGTAACTATGATGGCACTTATAATTGCAAGACGATACCAGAAAATTCCGTCCATAATTTTCATATCCGGGCTTACGGGTTCTCTATCCATTATTCCGTCTTCTTTAGGTTCGAAAGATAACATCATACCTAAAAATAATGCCGTAGACATATTTATCCAAAGAATTTGTGCCGGTAAAATAGGTAATTCTTTCATATTTAGAAATATTGCCGTCATCATGGCAATACCTTGTGCCATATTTGTAGGAAGTGTCCAAATAATAAATTTCCTTATATTATCAAATACACATCTTCCTTCTTCAACTGCAGCAACTATTGAAGCAAAATTATCATCTGTTAATACCATATCGGCAGATTCTTTTGCAACTTCCGTTCCTGTTATTCCCATAGCAACACCGATATTTGCTTGTTTAAGTGCAGGTGCATCGTTCACACCGTCTCCTGTCATAGCAACTATATTGTTTTGTACTTGTAATGCTCTAACAAGTCGCAACTTTTGTTCCGGAGTTACTCTTGCAAATACCGAATATTTTATTGCTATTTCTTTTAATTTTTCATCATCATATTGTTCAAGTTGGCTACCTGTTATGGCAGTATAATCTGCATTTTCGCCTTTAATTATTCCGATAGCTTTTGCTATGGCTGATGCCGTTAATGCATGGTCACCTGTAATCATTTTAATTTTTATTCCTGCACTATGACATTTTTTAACTGCTTCTATAACTTCCGGTCTTGCAGGATCTATCATTGCTTGAAGACCTACAAAAGTTAAATCTGTTGCTATATCTTCATGCCTTAACTGTTTATGATTTTCGTCCATATCTGCATAGGCAAAACATAAAACTCTTAAACCTCTGGTTGCCATTTCGTTTGCAACTTTAACTATTTCTTCTTTATTAAAAGGAATTTTATTGCCTTGTTTATCAAGCATATAAGAACACATATTTGTAATTTTTTCTACGGCACCTTTTACGAAAGCAATATTTGTTCCCCCATTTTCATGCAATGTTGCCATATATTGATATTGAGATTCAAAGGGTATCGTATCGAGTTTCGGAAACTGTTCTACAATTTCATCGTTGAGTTTTGCTTTTGCTCCGGAAACAATTAAAGCACCTTCGGTAGGATCACCTTGAACATCGTTTTTACCATCAATGTTTATTATCTTTGCATCATTACATAAATAACCTGCAATTAAACAAAGTTTTAATGATTTTGAATATTCTATACCTATAACAGTGTTAGTTTCTTTGATCTTTAATTGCCCTTCAAAACTGTAACCTGTTCCGGAAACATCTATTGTTTTACCGTCGGTAAACATTTCTACAACTGTCATTTGGTTTTCGGTTAAAGTTCCTGTTTTGTCCGAACAAATCACCGTTGTGCTTCCCAAAGTTTCTACGGCAGGAAGTTTTCTTATAATGGCTTTTCTTTTAGCCATTCTTGAAACACCAATTGCAAGTGTTATTGTCATTGCTGCAGGTAAACCTTCAGGTATTGCAGCAACGGCAAGCCCTATAGCTGCGGTAAACATCAATCTCCAATCTTGTCCGTGAATTATTCCGAATATAAAAGTAACTATTGCCATAGACATAATTAAATAAACTAAGAATGTGCTGAATTTTGACATTTTTTGTGTAAGAGGTGTATCTAATGCATCTGCGGAAGAAATAAGTTGAGAAATTTTTCCAACTTCGGTATTATCACCTGTTGCTACAACAACACCCTTACCACTACCGTAAGTTACAAGTGTTGATGCATACAACATATTTTTTCTATCAGCTAATACTGTGGAAGAAGGTAGCGTATTAATGTTTTTTTCCACAGGTAAAGATTCTCCGGTAAGAGCAGATTCGTTTATTTGTAATTCTCTGGAAGAAATAAGTTTTATATCTGCGGCAACTTTATCACCGGAGACAAAGAATAAGATATCACCCGGAACAACTTCGGAAGAATCTATATGCATCCTTTTCCCGTCTCTCATGACTACCGCTTGAGTTGTCATTGATTTTGCAAGAGCTTCCAAAGATTTTAATGCTTTAGATTCCTGTATGAAACCTACAATTGCATTAACAAGTACTACACCGAATATTACACTGCAATCTGCCCACTCATGTAAAAAAAATGTTATAAAACCGGAAATTATTAACACGTATAATAAACTGCTATGAAATTGTAGGAAAAATCTCTTTATGGGACCATCGCCTTTTTTTTGCGTTAAAACATTTTTACCGTATTTCTGCTGTCTATCTGAAATTTCGCTTTCTTTTAGACCTTTATGGCTATCACTGTTAAATTCTTTCAGTACGTCATTTATTTCTATACTATGCCAAAACTTTTGTTCTTGGTTTTCCATCTTTATACCTCTATATATTTATGAAATTATTTCGTAATTACAAAGATTGCCTGTTGGGCAAATAAGTTAGGCAAGATATGGCAATATTTGCTGTTGCTTATGAAAGATTTTTCTACGATTTTATAGTTTCTTTCTTGACAGAAAATTTCAAAATCTTTTATGCTTAAAAATCTTATGTTTGGTGTGTCGTTCCATTTAGAAGGTAAACATTTTGTTACCGGGGCTCTTCCACCGAAAAATAAATTAAATCTTAACGAAATATGTGCAAAGTTAGGAAAGGCAACGATAACTTTTTTGCCTATTCTTAAACATTGTTTTAATACCTCATCAATTCTTTTTACTTGTTGTAAACTATCGCTAAGTATTACAAAATCAAAAGTATCATCCAAATAACTGTCCAAGGCGCCGTCAATATCCGAATGCATAACACATAAACCCTTTTCTACGCATTTATATATTGCATCTTCCGATATTTCTACACCTTGAGCATTTACCTTTTTTGTTTGTTCAAGTAAATACATTAAATCACCGTCACCACAACCCAAATCCAAAACTTTTGATTTCGGTGTTACAATTCCTGCTATTTTTAAATGTGATAACAAAACATTTTTATTTCTCACTGCCAAAAACCTCATTATAAAGTCTATCCAAAAAGTTACTAACTAGTCTGGTTTCATCTTTTACTTCTAATAGAAAAGCATCGTGTCCGTAAGTGGAAAATATATTACAATAAGTTACTTCCTGATTTTTCATTTTTATATATTTCACTATATTTTCCGACTGATAAGGCGGATAAAGCCAATCGGACTTAAAAGATATAACCAAAAATTTTATATCCAAATTTTTTTCTTCCGGTAAAAAACTGTCTTTTTGAACATCAAAATAGTCTATTGCTTTAGATAAATATAAATAACTGTTAGCATCAAATCTTTTTACAAAAGAACTTCCTCTATATCTCAAATATTCTTCTACTTCAAAATCCGCATTGAAATCAAAATTTTCGTTAGGTTCCGGATTTTTTATAGGAAACTTTTTTTGCATGGAATAATCGCTCATGTATGTAATATGTCCCAACATTCTTGCAACGGCAAGCCCTTTATCAGGTTCATCTCCTCCATAATAATGACCATGGGACCATGCTACATCACCCATTATAGATTGTCTACCGACCTCGTTGAAAGCAATTTGTTGCGGGGTAGATCTTAAAGTTGCTGCTATAGGAATAGCGGAATATATGAATTCAGGATAATCCATTGCCCACTGTAATACCTGCATACCACCCATAGAGCCGCCGGCAACAGAAAACAATTTTTTTATACCGAAAAACTCTACCAACTTTTTTTGAGCTTTTACCATATCGGAAATTGTTATTGCAGGAAAATCCGTTCCATATTCAACGCCGGTATCGGGATTTTTGGATGCAGGTCCGGTTGTTCCTGCACAACCGCCTAAAACATTTGAAGCAATAACAAAATATTTATCGGTATCAAAAGCTTTTCCGGGTCCAACCATTGTATCCCACCATCCCGGTTTTTTATCACCTTCGTGGTATCCTGCACAATGAGCATCACCCGTAAAAGCATGAGTTATCAATATAGCATTGTTCTTTTTCTCGTTCAATGTTCCGTAAGTTTCGTAAGCTACTGTAACCTGTTTTAAGCTTTGTCCGTTTTCAAGAACAAGGTTTTCAAAAGTAAAATATTTAGTTTGAACAATTCCCACACTATCTTTTAACAATTCGTTCTCCATTAAATAAATATTATGAATTCTATATTATAGTATTTTTTGTACTAAAATGTATAGTAAGAAAAGTTTACATATAATATAAATTTATTGAGCAATAATTAAAAACAATATATAATATGTTAATACAGTAGTACAGAAAAAAAAGGAATATATAAGATGCCAAAAATAGCAATAATAATACCGTGTTATAATGAAGCTATTACAATAAAAAATGTAATAGAGGATTGCAAAAAGTATTTACCGCAAGCCGAAGTATATGTTTGTGATAATAATTCTACTGATAACACCGTTGATATAGCAAAACAATTTGGTGCTACAATAAGATATGAATACAGACAGGGAAAAGGCAATGTAATAAGAAAAATGTTTAGAGAAATTGACGCAGACTGCTATGTCCTTATAGATGGTGATGGAACATATCCTTTGAACTGTGTACAAGAAATGTGCAATATGGTGCTCAAAGAAGATATAGATATGGTAATCGGCGATAGACTTTCGACTACATATTTTCAAAAAAACAAAAGGCCTTTTCATAATTTTGGTAATAGATTAGTAAGATTTGTAATAAATAAAATATTCAAAAGTCACCTAAAAGACATAATGTCGGGATATAGAGTAATGAATAAATTTTTTGTAAAATCTTTTCCCGTTTTATCACAAGGTTTTGAAATAGAAACAGAAATGACGATACATGCTTTAGATAAAAAATTTGTTATAAAAGAAATTCCTATTAATTATACCGATAGACCTGATGGAAGCGTTTCAAAATTAAATACTTTTTCGGATGGCATTTTAGTTTTAAAAACAATTTTCATGTTGTTTAAAGATTATAAACCTTTTAAATTTTTTTCAATAATAGCAATTATACTATTTGCCTTTTCAATGTGTTTGTTTATCCCGATATTTATAGAGTTTTTGCAAATAGGGAAAGTTCCAAGATATCCGACATTAATAGTTTCAGGAGTAATTGCAACAATATCGTTGCTTATGTGGGTTTGTGGGATTATTCTTCAAACAATAGTTAGAAAACACAATGAAATTTATGAAATTATACTCAACCGAATAAAAAATTAATAATATTTGAGTAATTATGTGCACTTGTCTTAATATAATAAAAAGAATATTCTCTGCAAAATAAACAAGATACAATCATAAAAGATGAATAAATAAATAATAATACAAAATATAAAGTTAGGATTCTTTTTAAGAACTTGTTTTTTTCATTGTTGTATAAATAATAAAATAAAATTAATGAGATGATAACTATAAGAGACATATATTCAAAAAAGTATCTAATAACCATACCTATGAAACTTGTAACAAATAAATTTATAAATGCAACAGATAATATTAGAATTATAATGTAGGAAATATATTTATTTTTTTTTGCAATGTTTGATAAAAATTGCGGAAGAAAAGCAAAAGAAAATATTAATGGGAAAGCCCATAAGATTCCAACAATAGCTTCATTGCCGAATAAATGGTCACTGGTTTTTGCCAAAGAAAACAAAGTAGTTTCATTTATATTTGGAGGTTGGAAAAAGCAATATTTTATTGATAATAGAGAATCTTTTATCGTGGGAACTTGTTCATAATGATTTTCAAAATTTAATGTGTACTTAAAACCAAATTCAAAGATAGAATCGAATCTGAAATAATTATAAAGTGCTAATATCGTTCCATAAAACATACATGGAATAATAAAAATACAAGATGTTTTTAATATTGTTTTAATATCTTTGGTTTGATTATACTCAAATAATAGTATTAAAATAAAAAATAAAGGAATGTGGAGTACATAAAAAGGTCTTGCCCCCACAGATAAAGCCAAACAGACAGATACTAATAGTAGAAAAAAATAACGTTTGTTTGTTTCTGTTGTTTGTATGTAAAAATATAGAAATATAAACGAAAGCAGAAGTAAAACATTTGCCGTTAATATTGCAACTTCATATATACAACTTCTTATAATCAAAAAAGGAATATAATTACACAAAGCTATATAAAAGATACTCAATATAACTATTGGTTTTTGGACATTAAACTTTAAACTTGTTGTTATTTTTTTCAATAATAAAAGTGATAGTAAAAAACTTAAACAAGCTAAAATTAAAGCAATGAATTTATCTGTTAAATATAAATTTGTGATTAAATTAAATGGTAAATAAAATAATAAAATAGGTGTTAAACCGAAGTAGATATAAAATTTCCCTTTATAGTAACTTGTATCTAATAAATTCTTATATCCTTTAACCTTCATATAAACTTTATAAAAATTTTTGTATATATTATCTAAATTATTTAATTTAGGATAATCTTCTATTGTTGCAATATATAATTTTTTATCTTTTATTGCATCTACAACCAAATTATAAAAATTACCGCATAAATAATAAGTCTTATTTTCGGAAGCCGGGTAAAAAGATTCTATATGGAAAAAGTTTTTGGTAAGATAACAATAAAAAAATAAAACAAAAAAAATGGATATTATTATAAATATTTTTTGATTTTTAAAAAATTTGGATATTAATGCAAATGCAGTAATAGTGATTATTATTAGTAACAATACCATATTTTTACCTTTTTAATACAAGTATATTATACGATATTATATCAAAAGTTGGACTTATATAAAATAAAAAAGAGATATGACTTAGAAAGTCATATCTCTTTATATATTTAAATATTATTATTTTATTTTAAATGTTGCGGTTACCGTAACTGCAATTTCTTTCTCTTTAGAAGATGTATTATATATACCATAATCCGAAACATCAGTAGATAATGGCTTTCTTATCTGGAACACACCGGATCTTGCAGATAAAAGTTCGCAAACTTTATTTCCCGAACTTTTTGCAATTTCCAATGCTCTTGCCTTTGCGTCAGCTGTTGCAAGAGCCAACATTTCAGCTTTTATATCCGCAAGGTTAGAAACAAAATATTCTAAATCGGAATAGTGTAAATATATGCCTTGTTTTGCAAGCGCTTTGCTATCAAGTGCCATCTTTTCGAGTTTTTCTATGTCGTTAGATCTTACTTCTATTCTTTGATTGAAAGAGTATCCGGTAATACCATTGTTTCCATAATTTGCATAAGAGTTTACAGGTTCAACCAAAATATCTTTTTCTTCTATACCGTTATTTGCCAAATATTTTTTTACTTTGATTAAATCTTCTTGTATCCAAGACGGACCTTCACTTTTGTAAGCAACATTTGTATCCCTGTTTATTGTAATGTTCCATTTTGCAAGATCCGAAGTTACCGATTTTACACCTTGGCCTACAACTCTTATGGATTGTTCGTTTCTTGTTGAAAGGAAAAATGCCCCCCAAACAAAAGCTGCAATAATAATTCCGATTGCTAAAATTGATGCTGATTTGCCATTCATAATTTTTCTCCTTTTATATTCCAATTTCTCTTAATAAATTTTTTAATAATTCTGCAGAATCCACAAAAGATTTTAATTCTTTTTCATTAAATTCTATTTGTTGAACTTGTCTTATACCTTCTCTGTTAACTACTGCAGGAAGACTTAAATATACGTCATTAACGTTATACAAATTGTTTATTAAAACCGATACGGGTAAAACAGAATTTTCATTAAGTAAAATAGCTTCGGTAATTCTTGTAAGTGCAAGTCCTATACCGTAAGAAGTTTCACCTTTTTTCTCTATTATTTTATATGCAGAATTTTTTACGTTACTGAAAATTTCGTTAAGTATTGCTTTGTGATTACAATTTTGTTTTTTGTCACATAACATACAATGGTTTTCTATATTTACTCCACCTACGGTTGCTTTACTCCATACAGGAAACTCGGTATCGCCATGCTCACCTAAAATGTAACCATGAACACTTCTTGCATCAATATTACAGTGTTTGGCTATTTCATATCTGAATCTTGCCGAATCAAGCAATGTTCCGGAACCTATAACTTTATTTGCCGGTTTGCCTGAAATTTTGTATGCCGCATAAGTTAGAACATCTACCGGATTAGAAGCTATTAACAGTATCGCGTCAGGAGCATATTTCATAATTTCCGGAATTATGGATTTAAACAAATTTACATTATCTTTCAATAAATCTATTCTTGTTTGTCCCGGTTTTTGTTTTTTCCCTGCAGTTACTACAACTAAATCGGAACCTTTTATATCTTCATAACCGCCTGCATTTATATTTACTGCCGGGGTGAAAGGTGCACCATGTGATAAATCTATTGCTTCTCCCTCGGCTTTATCTCTAAAATAATCAACAAGCGTTATTTCTCTTGCACAACCATTGATCATTAAAGAATAAGCATATCTTATTCCGACATTACCGCAACCGATAATTGAAACTTTAGGTTTTAACATGTTATTCCCCTTTAAAAAAGATACAATAATTATATTATTTTTTTGTAAAAAAGTTTATAGCATTTTTATTATTAAATTTTGTAAAATAATTCCATTATGGGAAACATTAATCAACCAAATTTAGTAAAATTTTTTTTCGGACTTATTTTTAACGAAGGTTTCAATATAGAAGAAGTGTATAGTGTACTGGAACAAAAGTTTAATAACAAAATAGATATTTATAGTCCTGCAATAGATTTTACATTTACAAAATATTACAACAAAGAAATGGGCGACAAACTAAAAAGACAATGGATATCTTTTGAAAAACCGACACTCCCTGACAATTTGGCAGACATGAAAATTGAAACCAACAACATTGAAGATTCTTATGCTAAAGATAAAAACAGAATTGTAAATATCGATCCGGGATACATAACACCTGCAAATGTTATACTTGCCTCAACAAAAGATTTTAGTCACAGAATATATTTGTCTAAAGGCATTTATGCCGAAGTTACAACAATATACAGAAAAGAAGGGTTTACAAAACTTCCTTGGACATATCCAGATTATTTGTGCCCTACCGCAACGGAATTTATATTAAAAGCAAGACAATGTCTATTGAAAAAGGACTAAGAATAGTGTTTTTTATTTGTTTCTTAACAATTTATATATTGGGAAATGCCTACATTGTTTATAGAGTTATGCACGATTTAAAACTTCAAGGCACTGCTCTTACAATATTTATAACGTTTTATTTAGTCATAACTTTTCTAAGTGTATATTCTTTTAAAATATCAAGATTTAATAATCCTACAATATCGGCAAAAATTTTAACGGAAATCGGTTATATTTGGCTTGGTATTTTCTCAATAGCACTTTCATATTTGCTGATATCTCACTTGGCTTTTATTTTCACACATACTCCGAAATTTAGGTATAACACAACATTAATAACGGTAATTTTAGTTATAGTTTCTGTTATTTATTCTGTTATTAACACTCTTGGCGAACCTAAAGTAACAGAATTAGAAATAAAAGTTCCGAATTTGCCGGTGGATAAACTTACAATAGTTCAGCTTTCTGATATTCATATAGATGTTACAACAAGATACGATACAATAAAAAAAATAGTTGAAATAACAAACTCTTTAAATCCGGATATTATTGTATTTACCGGTGATTTAGCAGATACAAATATAACAAAAACTTATGAAAAGTATGGCTTGTTGGATTTTAAATCTAAATATGGAATATTTGCCGTTAATGGTAATCATGAATATTATAGAGGAATAACAAACTATGAAACTGTTTGCAAAAATATAAATTTTAAACTTTTAGATAATGAAAATGTCCTGGTGGATGATAAATTATATATTGCCGGTATCACCGATTATAAAACATCAAAAGCTTTTAATTATAAACCTGCAGATGTAAATAAAGCACTATCAAATATAGATTTTAGTAAACCGGTAATATTTTTATCTCACCAACCAAATCCGTTTTTTGAAAGTCAAAAATTTCCTATAACAATACAATTATCCGGTCATACACATGCAGGACAAATTCCACCTTTTGATATTATCGAATACTTTTTATACAAATATTTTTGTGGATTGTATAAAGATAATGACTCTTATATTTATGTAACTACCGGAACAAGATGGTGGGGACCACCTATGAGACTTTTTTCCAAATCGGAAATAGTAAGAATAGTCTTAACAAAATAAGGGAAAAACATGAGACAACCGCACGGCCAAAATTTTCTTACAGACAAAAATATTGCGCATAGAATTGTTGAGAGTGCAGATATACAAAAAACCGATACCATTATCGAAATCGGGCCGGGGAAAGCTGCATTAACCGACATTTTAAAAGATTATACCGACAATTTGATTGCAGTAGATATAGATTCAAGTTTGGTACAGGCACTACAAGAAAAATACAAAGATAACAAAAATATAACGATAATAAACAGAGATTTTTTAAAGTTTGATTTACCGAACATAAAGTTTAAAATAGTTGCAAATTTGCCTTACAATGTCGGAACTGCAATAGTTCAAAAATTTTTACCGAACAACAATTTTGTGTCCGGTGTAATAATGTTACAAAAGGATGTTATTACTCGCCTTATAAGTAACGAAGGAACAAAAGATTACGGATACATTTCTTTGTTTAGACAATATTATGCCGATGCAGAATTTTTGTTTGATGTTCCGCCGGGCTGTTTTAATCCGAAACCGCAAGTTATGTCGGCGGTAGCAAAATTTACAAATAAATTACCTCAAGAACCTAATATAAAACTGTTTCCGTTAATAAAACATTGTTTTACAATGAGAAGAAAAACTATTTTGAATTGTTTATCAACATTTTTAAAATCAGATAAAATACAAACAACGGAAATTTTAAATAATGTTAATATTGATGTAATGCTCCGTCCGGATAAACTTACTTTGGAACAATATAAAATTCTTGCAACAAAAATTTAAATTTTTATTTTTTTTCTAATTTATTGATTCTTTCTTGAAGTTTTCTTTGTTCGTTAAGAATATATTTCATTGCATCTGCAACAGGATCGGGAAGTTTGGCATGTTCCAACTTTGTGATTTCATCTTGTGTATTTCCCATGCTTACTCTTGCCGGAATACCTACGGCAGTAGCATTTGCAGGAACGCTATGAGTTACAACAGATGCTGCACCTATTCTTGCATTGTCTCCTATGGTAATTGCGCCCATAACAATAGCATTGGAACCGACAATAATGTTGTTCCCTAAAGTAGGATGTCTCTTTTTTTTCTCTAAAGATGTTCCGCCTAAAACAACACCTTTATATAACAAAACATCATCACCTATTTCCGTAGTTTCTCCTATAACGATACCCATACCATGGTCTATAAAAAATCTTCTTCCTATTTTTGCTCCGGGATGAATTTCTATACCGGTAAAAAACCTTGTTATATGAGATAAGAATCTTGCTATGAAATAGAATTTATGTTTCCATAAATAGTGTGCAAATCTATGCGACCATATAGCATGAAGTCCAGGATAGCATAACAAAACTTCTATCCAAGATCTTGCTGCAGGATCTTTTTGAAAAACTGTTTTAACATCTTCTTTTAATAACTGAAATTTGTTCATAAACTAATTATACAAAAAAATATCTTCTTTTGTATATTATAAAAATATGTTAAAATATTACACATATGCAATATATTAAAAAAATATTTATCATTTTTGTGTTTGCTTGTATTTCTTTTACAAATGCACACGCTTTTTTATCGAGCGATGATTTAGGTTCAACAACAGCACAATTTTTAAAGCTTGGAATAGGTGCAAAAAGTGCAGGTATGGGAAATGCCGTTACTGCAGTTTATAACGGAACGGAAGCAATTTATTGGAATCCTGCGAATTTAAGTTATCTCGATAAAAAAGAACTTTCTTTTTCACATACGATATGGTTTGAAGATGTAAATTATGAATGGTTGTCGTTTGTGTTACCTACAACAGAATATGGCGTTTTCGGTTTTGGGTTGCAATATGTTTCTTACGGTAGCATAGACAGAATTGATAATCAGCAAATTTCCGACGGCTCTTTTTCTCCGTTAGATATGGCTTTATATCTTTCTTATGCCACTACCTACGAAAATATTGATATGGGTTTAAACTTAAAATATATTTATTCAAAAATAGAACAATCCGCATATGCGTTGGCCTTGGATTTGGGTATAAATTATAACTTGAGCGAAAAAACATTTATCGGTGCAACACTTACAAATCTTGGGACCGATATGAAATTTAACAAAGAAACCGAGCCGTTACCATTGTTGTTTAAAGCTGGAGTTTCACATTATATACTTGATACGTGGCTTGTTGCTTTGGATTTAAATTTCCCTAGAGATAATGAAGTCTATATTGATTTCGGAACGGAATATTCATTTTTGATTGCAGAAAATTTAAATTTTGCTTTTAGGGCCGGTTACGAAGGCAGAAACAAAGATATTCCTGGTTTTAATTGGATAAATCTCGGTTTTGGGTTGGATTATTTGGATTATGCATTTGATTATGCTTTCGTTCCTTATGGCGATATAGGAATGACACACAGATTTTCTTTCAGTATAAAATTCGGTCAACAGGTAGAAAAAAAATGATTATAGGATTAACAGGTTCATATTGTTCAGGTAAAGATACGGTTGCAGACTATATTGTAAAAAATAACGGATTTATACATTTTTCGTTATCGGACGAAATACGACTTTTAATGAAAGAACAAGGTATAGAACCTACAAGAGAAAATTTAATAAAGTTCGGAACACAGTTAAGACAAGATAACGGTAACGGAGTGTTGGCAAAATCCGTTATGAAAAAATTCGAACAAGGTAAAGATTATTGTATTACTTCCATAAGACACAGTGAAGAAGTAAAAACATTTAAAACAATAAAAAATTTTATTTTAATAAATGTAGATGCTCCTCAACAAATAAGGTTCGACAGGATGCAACAAAGAAAAAGACCCGGTGATCCTCAAACGTTGGAAAAGTTTATAGAACTTGAACAAAAAGAATCACAAAGTTCAGGTTCAGGTCAACAAGTTGCATTATGTTGCAAAATGGCAGACCTTGTTTTTGTTAACGATACAAACGATATAAACTTACTTTACACAAAAATAGATAATCTGTTAAAAGATTTAAAATCAAAATATCATGAATAGTGCAGATGTTATAGTAATAGGTGCGGGCGCTTCAGGGCTTATTGCTGCGGGTATTGCTGCACAAAAATATCAAAAAGTTTTTCTTCTCGAGAAGAAAACAAGACCTGCAATAAAGCTTTCCATTACCGGGAAAGGAAGATGCAATGTTACCAACAGCGCGGATATAAAAGAGTTTGTCGGTGAGTTCGGCAATAATGGTAAATTCTTGTATAGTGCGTTCAGCAAATTTTTCAATACTGATACAATAAACTTTTTTGAAAATTTAGGTGTTAAGTGTCGTCTTGAAAGAGGCGGAAGATACTTTCCTGAAAGTAACGATGCTCACGATGTAGTAAATGCATTAATAAAATTTGTTAAAAATAAAAATGTAAAAATTATTACAAATAGTCAAGTAACAAAATTTGTTTGTGAAGATAAAAAAATAAAAAGTGTTTTATTAAAAAACGGAACCCAATATTTCGCAAATAAGTTTATTTTAGCTACAGGAGGAAAATCTTATCCGTTAACCGGTTCAACGGGTGACGGTTATAGTCTGGCAAAAACTGTCGGGCACACAATAGTAAAACCGCAACCTGCACTTGTTCCGCTTGCATCCGGCGATAAAAACTTAAAACAATTAAACAAATTAAAACTTAAAAATATAGAAATTTCCGTTTTGGCGGACGACAAAGTTGTAACAAAATTGTTTGGAGAAATAGAATTTACAATATTCGGGTTAACCGGACCTTTAATTCTTACCGTAAGTTCACAAGTGTTTTCGTTATTGGAACAAAAAAAAGCTGTTGATATATCGATAAATTTAAAACCTGCTCTTGACGATAAACAGTTAGACGACAGACTTGTAAGAGAATTGAACAGTTTCGGTAATATGCCTGTAAGAAATATGTTAAAAACTCTTTTGCCTATGCAAATGATAGAACCTTTTATGGATAAAAATAATATAAAGTGGACGGAAATTTGTTCTGCAATAAATAAAGAAAAAAGAAAAAAAATATTTAATGGTTTACGAAATATGAAATTTAAAATAATTTCCACAAGGTCTATAGATGAAGCTATTATTACAAAAGGCGGAATATCGTTAAAAGAAGTGGAACAAAATACAATGAAATCAAAGTTGATAGAAAACCTTTATTTTTGTGGAGAAATATTAGATATAGATGGACCAACCGGCGGATTTAATTTACAGGCGGCATTTTCTACCGGATATTTGGCCGGAAATTTAGAAGAATAGAGGTATAGAAGTATAGAAACATAGAAACAAAAAACATGTCATTCCGCAATTGATACGGAATCTCGCAGTTGAGTCGTTTCCATACATCCGTTCTTCAATACCTCCATACATCAAAATACGGAGTATTTAAATGAGTCATTTTGAAATAATAATGTTATTATGTTTTGCAAGTGCATGGCCTTTTTCAATTTATAAAAGTTATACATCAAAACAAAATGCAGGTAAAAGTCTTTTATTTATGTATGTGGTAGAAGTAGGTTATATTGCCGGTTTGTTACACAAATATTTTTATAATATGGATGGTGTTTTTTATTTATATTTGTTTAATTTTATGTTAGTGTTAACAGATATTTGCTTGTATTATAGAAACTCGTTGATTGCCAAAAATAAAATCGCATAAAAAAAGCACAAATCTTATTTTGATTTGTGCTTTGATATAATTAAATAACTATTTTTTCTTTTTTGTCTTTTTCTTAGATTGGTTTGAAAGATCTTTTATTAACGGAACTTCGCCACAATCCGGAAACAAATGACAATTTATACATTCACTCCAAATTTTTTGCGGTAAAACTTCTCTGGATATCACTTCGTAACCCATTTTTTGGAAAAATGCCGGTTTAAAACTTAATGCAAAAGTTGTGAATATACCTAACCCTAAGGCATTTTGTTCAAGAGTTTTTACTATTTTTGTTCCGATACCTTGTCTTGCATAAGTTTTTTCTACGGCAAGTGCCTTTACTTCTGCAAGATTATCCCAGCTTACGTGTAAAGCACCACAACCAATAATCTTGCCTTTTACTTCGGCAACAACATATTCTTGTATGTTCTCATATATAGAATTTAATGATCTATGCAACATTTCTTTGTTGTCTGCATAAAATTCTATTATTTTGTGCATTTGTTTAACATCTTGAACTTTTGCCGGTCTGATTTTCATTATTTAGTCCAATTATATCCTGCATCAACTGCTTTAATGTTTAAAGGAATAACTTTAGGTTTTGCAGCAAAAGCAGTTTCCAAAGCTTTTTTTACATGATCTAAACTAGGAGCTTGTATTCTTTTTACTAAAGCACCTACGGCAACCATGTTAGCTGTTCTTATATTTCCTACTTGTTTATCTGCAATTTCGGTTATAGGAATAAATGTTATTCTTTTGTCGTTGTAATCTGCTTCATTTATTAATGAAGAGTTTGCAATAACTACTGCATCTGCCTTCATTCTTGGCAAAAATTTGTCTAAAGAAGGCTTGTTTAATGCTATTAAAGCAGTAGGTGCAAACGCTACAGGTGATCCGATTTCTTCATCGGAAATTATAACCGTAGAGTTTGCTGTTCCGCCTCTCATTTCTGCTCCGTAAGAAGGAAACCATGTTGTTTTTAAATCTTGTTCCAAAGCTGACTGTGCAAGAAGAGTTCCTGCAAGTAAAACACCTTGTCCGCCAAAACCTGCTGAAATTATTTCTTCGTAAATTTTCATTTTATTTTGTCCCGTCTTATTTTGTTTCGTCTTTTATAACACCTAAAGGGAAAGTCTTAAACATTTCTTCTTTTACCCACTTTGTCGCTTCCAACGGAGTTTTACCCCAATCTACAGGACAATGTGATACAACTTCAATAAATGAATAACCTTTTCCTTCAACTTGATTTTGGAAAGCTTTTTTTATGGCTTTTCCTGCTTGTATTACATGAGGAGCATCACAAACCGATACTCTTTCAATATATTTTGTTCCTTTCAAACCTGCTAACAATTCACAAACATTTATAGGATAACCTTCTCTTTGAGGATCTCTTCCGAAAGGAGTAGTTTCTGTTACTTGTCCTAACAATGTTGTAGGTGCCATTTGTCCGCCTGTCATACCGTAATTTGCATTGTTTATAAATATTACGGTTATATTTTCACCTCTGTTTGCACAATGAATTGTTTCAGCAGTTCCTATAGCTGCCAAATCACCATCTCCCTGATAAGTGAAAACAATTTTGTCCGGATTTGTTCTTTTGATACCTGTTGCAACCGCAGGAGGTCTTCCATGAGGAGCTTCCGTAGTATCAAAATTAAAATAATTGTATGCAAATACCGCGCAACCTACAGGTGCTACGGCAATTGTTCTTTCTCTTATTCCCAAATCATCTATAGCTTGTGCAACAAGTCTGTGCACGATACCATGTCCGCATCCCGGACAATATGATAAAGGAAAATCTTTTAATGCTTTTGGTCTTGATAATATTTTTTCCATGTCTTTTTTCCTACAATAAACTTTTCAACTATTTTTTTGCAAGTTCTTCGATTTTATCTAATACTTGTTTATCTGAAACTATTCCGCCGCCGGCTCTACCCAAAAAGTCAACAGGGCATTTACCATTCACGGCAAGTTTTACATCTTCCACCATTTGACCCAACGAAAATTCTACCGAGAAAAATTTTACTCCCGGTTTAGCATAACTTTCAATTATTTTGCTCGGGAAAGGCCACAAAGTTATAGGTCTGATTAAACCTGCTTTTATACCTTTAGCTCTTGCTTGTTTAATTGCATTTTTTGAAATTCTTGAAGATATACCGAAAGCTACAATTATAACTTCAGCATCTTCAACCTGATAAAGTTCTGCTTTAACTTCGTTTTCTTCTATTGTTTTATATTTTTTCTGTAAATCTAAATTGTGTTGTTCCAAAACACCGTCTTGCATAAGCAAAGATTTTAATGATCTCGGTTCTCTGCCTTTGCAACCATCCAAAATCCAGTCTCTGTCTTCAAATTTTGTTTTTGGTTCCTTGTTAAAATCAACAGGTTCCATCATTTGTCCTACGATACCATCGCATAACAACATTACCGGATTTCTATATTTTTGCGCAACATCAAATGCATTGTATGCTATTTCATACATTTCTTGTGCATTTGCGGGAGCATATACTATTAAATGATAGTCTCCATGACCACCACCTTTAACAGCTTGAAAATAGTCTGCTTGAGAACCCGCGATATTGCCAAGTCCAGGGCCACCTCTTTGAACGTTAACAATAACGCCAGGTATTTCCATACCTGCCATATACGATATTGCTTCTTGTTTTAAAGATATTCCGGGAGATGACGAAGATGTCATTGCTCTTTTACCTGATGCACATGCCCCAAGCACCATATTGGCTGCTGCCAATTCTGATTCTGCTTGAATAAAAACTTTTTTCAATTCGACCATTCTTCTGGACATGTAAGCAGGAACTTCATTTTGCGGAGTAATAGGATAGCCAAAATAAGCATCCAGGCCTGCTGCTATTGCTCCTTCACACAAAGCCACATTACCTTTTACTAATTTTTTTACCATTGTTTTTTACCTGTACACTTCTATGCAAGTATCGGGGCACATTTGATAGCAAGATCCGCAACCAACACATTCTTTTTCATTTTTTAATACCGCATAATGGTAACCGATTTTGTTGATTTCGGTTGAAAAATCAATGCATTTTTTAGGACATGCATTTATACAAAGTCCACAACCTTTACATCTGTCTTGATTAACTGTTATTTTTGCCATAATGTTCCAATTCTATAACTTTATTTATTTATTGTCAAATTTTATTTAAAACCAATACCATCTTTTAAAATTTTCACTTTACAAGCATGATTAAAGCCGTTTATGAGAGCAGAAATTTTTAAAGTAAAAAGCTATAAATTTTAAAAGCTTTTTAGTGCGAACATGTTTGAAGATTTTTCCGTTACATTAGGTTGTTAGGAAAAATCAAGTTGGAGTACGGCTTTAAAAATTTCAAACGAATGGCTTTTTTGCTTGAAAATGAGAAATTTTAAAAGAACTAATCCTCTACTCATGGTGATGGCAACTATGACCGCCACCATGACAATTATGTCCTTCACCATGTTCATGACTATGGTGCGAACACATTGTATCCGGATTATAGTTAAGTGTTCCGTTCAAAAATGCTTTCATTACTTCGTCTGCATTTCCGCTTGTTCCGGGATATACCGTTACACCTTCTTGTGCCAAAGCAACTTTTGCTCCGCCACCGATACCACCGCAGATTAAAGTTTCTATTCCCAATCCTTTTAACATTCCTGCAAGTGATTCGTGTCCTGTTCCGTTACTTGATATAATTTCGCTGGATAATATTTTGCCATTTTCTATAGTATAAACTTTAAAATTTTCCGTATGCCCGAAATGTTGAAAAACTTTACCGTTTTCATAAGTTATTGCTACTTTCATTTTTCCCTCCTTTGTTAATACCTGTGTTGACGATAACAACTTTTCTATATTTGCAACATTTTTTTCTAAACTTATACCGTCAACTTTTTCTATCTCACCCTTGTCGCATAAACTTGCTACCTTTGGTTCAATAGGCAACTTATCTATAACGGAAATATTAAACTTTTTAGCAACTTCTTCTATTTTACTTTCGCCGAAAACACTAATTTCTTTACCACAATCCGGACATTTCATATAGCTCATATTTTCTACAATTCCCAATACGGGAACATTCATCATTCTTGCCATATTAACCGCTTTTTCCACTATCATTGAAACAAGGTCTTGCGGGGAAGTAACAACTATAATTCCATCAACAGGTATAGACTGAAATACCGTCAAAGGAACATCGCCCGTTCCCGGTGGCATATCTATAAACATAACATCTTGTTCATTCCATATAACATCTTTCCAAAATTGTTTTATTACCCCTGCTATAACAGGCCCTCTCCAAACAACGGGATCGGTTTCGTTATCCAACAACAAATTTATAGACATTATATCTATACCTTTTTTTGTAAGAACAGGGAAAAATCCTGTTTCTCCGTTAATAGGCCTTTCTGTTATACCGAACGATTTCGGTATAGAAGGACCTGTAATATCAGCATCCATAATGGCAGTTTTGTATCCTTTTTTATTCATAGCTACTGCAAGCAAAGATGTTACCAAGGATTTTCCCACACCGCCTTTACCGCTAACGATACCTATAACTCTTTTTATTTTTGTTGCTTCGTGAGGTTTTTCTTTAAAAGAAACATTTCCATGTTCGTGAGAACAAGAACACCCTTTTTCTTCATTACTCATTACATTTCTCCTTTAAATCTTTATGTTTGCAACAATGTTTATTACAAGTTTTTCCTGCAAACTCGCACACTGTATAATCCCCACCCTGTACTTTTAAACAAGAATTGTTTACTAGGCATTGGGCAAGTTTTTTTCGTGCACTGCTATATATTGCCTGAACTGTAGTTCTTGCAACATTCATTCTAACGGCACATTCTTCTTGTGTTAACTGTTCCAAATCTATTAAACGAATAGTTTCGTATTCGTCTATAGCCATCTCAATAACGGTTTGTGAATTTTGTGAACCGAAAATTAAATTTTGCGGAAAACGACAAATTCTTCTGCATTTTAAAGGTCTTACCATAAAGTCACCTGTTTTTTGACATTTGTCAATAATTGGTAAATATATCATATATTTTTGACATTTGTCAATAATAGTTTTTTGTTGAAAATTTAATAATTTTTGCTTGACTATTTAAATATAAATTTATAAAATATGCCCAATTATTTTATATATTAAACATCGATGAGACTATGTAAAAACACAGTCTTTATCGTGCGTATTTTTATATAAAAATTTAAAATAAGATTGTCTTGGAGGACAAATTAATGTTAAACAGATTTATTAAGAAGTCAAGCAAGTTCTTTGCTGTGTTGCTTACTGCAACATTGGCATTTACACCATTGAGTTATGCAGCACCTGTTACATCTTTTGCAGAATTTCAAACTGCGTTGTCGGATGGAACTGCGACAATAGATGTTAGTAACAATATAACAGCTGACGGTGAAGATAGTTTAGGTTCACAGATTGCAAATAATCTCACAATAAATGGTGGCACTTATAGTGTATCCGGTAACGATTCCGCTTCCGGAATGGAAGTAAAAATCGGAGATCAATTCGAAGAAAAAATTACAGCAATTAACGATATAGAATTTAAAAACTTTTATAAAGAAGATGATGGTTCCGCTATTTACAATAAAGGCGGAAACATTACAATAAAAGATTCATCTTTTACTGCAAATAAATCAACCGTAAGGGGCGGTGCAATTTATAACAAAACGAAAAGTGATGAGCAGGAAGAAGAGCACAGATATGGTTCGTTAACGATACAAAATTCTTTGTTTAGCGGTAACGAAGCATTTGCAATGGGTGCAATAATGTCCGAAGGTGTATTAACAATAACAGATACAGTTTTCGAGAACAACAAAGCAGAGTATATGGGAGTTTTAGGTATAACAGGCAGCAAAAAAGATAAGACAACATTAACTAATGTAACTTTCTCAAACAATTCGTCAACAAACGGTGACGGTGCTTATCCTAATGCCGGAGTAATATATTTAGGCGGAGAAGCAAACATATTAATAGAAGATAGCAATTTTGAAAATAACTCATCTGCCGCAGAAGGTGGAGCAATAGGTTCTGCTTTTCTTGATCTTGGCGACGAAGACCCCGATTTTACAAATGCAAAACTTGATGTTACAGGTTCCGCATTTAAGAAAAATACGGCACAAACCAACGGCGGTGCAATAGACAACTATTTTTATGGCAGTGAAAATGAAGAAGGGTATGTATATGTAAAAGATTCAACTTTTGAAGAAAATAAAGCACAAAACGGCGGAGCAATTTACAATCACGGAAATATAGACGGAAACAGTGTAGCACAAATGATAATTGACGGTGCTACAAAATTCATTAAAAATATAGCAGGTATCAGTGCAACGGTAACAGGAAACGGCGGTGCTGTATATAATGAAGGAAATTTGGTAATTAATGACGGTGTAGAATTTTCTACAAACAGTGCATCGGGAAAAGGCGGAGCAATTTTTAATGTAAGCAATAATAATGAAGGCGGTGTAATTGATTTTAACGGCGATGCAATTTTTGTAGATAACTATATCGGTTCCGAAGATAACAAAAATGATATTTATAACGATGGTACATTAAACTTTAACGGAAAAGCAGATGGCGCTATTGTAACAATGACCGGCGGTATATTAGGTTCCGGAACAACAAATATCGGAGATGCTTATAATACTAACAATAAAGTATCTTTAAAGCTTGATGAAAATGCACAATTAAAACAAAATGCTATAGTTATTAATCAAAATTCGGAACTTGAAGTAAATGCAGCAAATATAGAAATTGTAAGTGATGAAAATCCTTACATATATAACAGCGGCTCATTAGTTCTTTTTACTAACAGTGCAGATGCAGTAAGTCTTGCAAACAGTATTTATGATACAACAAACACAGGAACAACAATCATAAAAGCCGATGCAAATATAGATTTAGGTAGTAAAGAGTTGCAACAGTATGGTTTAAGTATAGAAGAAGATGCTACATTAACAGCAAGTGCAAACAATTTAACAATATCTTCGGAAGATGGAATATCAAACGAAGGTAATTTAAAGTTGATGTCGGAAACAGATGAGCAAACAAACGAAAACAATATATCAGGTAACGGTAAAGTTTTCATTGACGGTTCATTAATAAACGAAGCAGAAATAAATCAAAGTTCGGTAACAGTTGGTGCAAGTATAGAGTCAATGGTGATAAATGAAGGTTTGATAAGGTCTACAGATGTGGTAGTAAATGAAGGTTCGACATTAGTTGCAAAAGGTGAAATAGATACTTATGGTGATGGAGAATTTGTAAACGGAAAAATAACAAATAACGGAACATTTGTGATAAACGTATTAAATGATGAAGGTGAACCTGATACAGTTCCTAACTTTAATACAATAATCGGAACAGGAGAGTTGAGAATATCATCAACAAATTTCGTTGTTCAAGAAAATGCAAAAATTGAACAAAATTCAGTAGTAATACAAGATAAGGATTCTTCTCTTTCAGTAGATGTAAGCAGTATTACGGTTTCTCCTGACGGTTCAGTAAAAAATGCAGGTAAATTTGTATTGACCGGAGAAGGAACAAATAATAATAAAGTAGAAGGATACGATAATGTTAATGGTGAAATTGTATTTGCCGATGGATCCGAAATAGAAAATGCTGCAAGTATAAATCAAAGTACCGTAACGATTTTAGGAACGGTAACAAACACTGCAAATACAAATATAGTAGCGTCAGAAGGTGTTGTTATAAACGAAAACGGTTCATTAACAACATCAGCGACAGACATAAATGGTCAAATAGAAAACAATAAAGATTTAATATTTACTTCAGGAATAAACAATAATGTAATTGTGGGTACCGGTACATTGACAATTAACGGTGTGGTAATAAACGGAAATGCGGAAAGTACAACACCTATGATAACAATATCACAATCTACCGTTACAATATCCGGTGCGGATAGTCAATTATACAATGTTGGTGAAATAACAACAAATTATTTAACCGGAGAAGGCGAATTAGAAAACCAAACAAAATTAATATTAAATATGGTTGAAGACAGCAGTTATGGTTTAGCAAAATTGACAGGTTCGGTGGGTGTATCATCAATAACCGTAGAATCAGGAAAAACCGTTACATTAAATAATACAGGAACAATACAGCAGGCAACAATAGAAACTTATGGTGATGGAACATTGGTATTAACAGGTAACGATATAATAGCAAATGTAGTAAATTATATGACAGGAAATTCCTTGGATATAGCAACGAGAATTGTTGGATCATTAGACAATAATCCGGGAAATGAAGAAACTCAGGGAATAGTAAATATATTGGATGGCGGTTCTGTTTCCGGCTTAATAACAAACAGTACGGGAACAGTAAGTATATATACAAACTTTGAAGTTGAAACAGGTATAACGAGCAACAATAGCAGTGATATATCTAAAAATATAATAAATATCGGTAATGCACCTACTGCAGGTGTAGTAATATCTTCACAAACAATAGAATATCAAACAATTAACATTTCAAGCGGCAGTTTAACAATGAAAAGCGGTACTGTTGACGGAACAATTAAAGATTCGTCAATATCAGTTGCTGCAGACGGTTTGTTATCTGTAAATCCTGAAAAGTTAGTAAATATCTCCAATCCTATAACCAATGATGGAATAGTAGAATATTACGGCGGAGGAGAAGGTCTTGATTATGTGTTAAATACAAGCACAATAACAGCTTCCGATAAAGGTATATTAAGAATAAACGGTAATGTTCAAAATGATGAACAAGTTGGAATTTCAAAACAAGATATAGAAGTTTTAAAAACAAGCACATTTACCGTAAATACAAACGATATGTCTGACAGTAAAATAAAGAATGCCGGAGAAGTATTATTTTTCGGATTGTCTGACATGACAAATGTAACAGAAGTAACAGGTTTAGAAGATGCAGATACAGGAGAAATCGTTTACGGAACCTTATCAGTTGATACTACATTAATAAACAATGCAAAAATAGATCAAACGGATATAAATATAAATGCAGATGTTACAAACAACGAAGAGATGAATGCAAGAGGAATATTTACAAACAGTTTGTATCTTGATAATACATCCGAAATAACAGCAGTGACATTTAGAAATGAAGCAACCGGAAAACTTACCAATGAAAGTGATGCAACGATAACGGCAACAACAAGATTGCTCAATCTTAATGATATAAATAATGCCGGATTAATAGAAGTAACAAATGACAACGGTGATGCTTTATTAAATAATGCAGAAGGTTCAACAATAACAAATAATGACGGCGGAACAATATCTGCAGATGTATTAACAAACGGCGAAGATTCTTCAATCGAAAATAAAGAAGGAGCTTTGATAGAAGCAGTAACATTAACCAATAGCGGAACAATAGCAAGTTCCGGAACAATAACCGTTTCAGATACATTAACTAATAACAATTTGATAAAGAGCAGCGGAACAATTACAGCCGGTACAATACTCAATAATAGTACAATAAACAGTTCCGGAACAATAACCGCAACAAATATAACCAATGAAGCAGGCGCAGTAATAGAAAATTGCGGTCAAGTATCGGAAGACGGAGAATATACAGGTGGAATCATAACATCCGAAAATCAGATAGAAAATAAAGGAACAATAATATCCAATGCAAGCGGAATGTCGGCTGCTATATTTAACAAAGGTGACGGAGAAGTCGGTAACGGTGTATACAATGTTCTTGGCGGAACAGTAACTTATGATGTATCCGGTGTAGATACGGAAAAATCAACCGTAAACATTCAAGGTGATGTTACGATAGCAGAAGGTTCTTTTATAAGCCAAAACAATATAAACTTGGAAGAAGGTAATACTCTTACATTGAAAGATGAAAGTAACTTAAGAACATCGGTATTGAATATCGGTGAAGGTGCAACATTAGATATAGTTAACGATGAAACAAACGATATGACTATTGAAGGAATAAATGTAGGAGACGGTATAACTTGGAACTTTAAATTTGATGTTGACTTAAAGGCAGGAACGACAGATTTGTTAACAAATACAAATTTTGCTTCCAACAGTACAATGACCGTAACAATGATAAATGTTTTACAAGATAGTGAAAAAGCAACAACAACATATCTTACGGTAGCAGATAGTTATACTTATGCAGATATTTTAAATACAACTTTCGGAACAACACAAATAATATACAAGGTAGCACAAGATATGAATGTATCAACGGCTACGGTATTAGGTATAACAGCAGATGGTTACGGTGGATTACCAAATGCAGTATATGATGGTTTAAGTCTTTATTTGGTAACGGGAGAATCGGAAGAAGATCCTAATGAATATTTAAGAAAATGGATAACCGATGAGCATGGAACACACGATGAATTGGTAGCAGATATGTCCATAAACGGTAAAAATACCGTATTGGTAAGCTCACCTATTGCAGATCCTGAAACTGGAGAAATACCTACTTTAACAGGATTGAAAACAGGTTCAAATACATTAAGAATCAATGATAACGAAGACGCTCAAGGGTTGACGATTAAAGGTTTTGAAGATGCATTAACCGTAAATAAAGCAGACGGAGTACTTGAAGTTAACAATGTTGTATTTGACGCTAATACGGGAACAGCAGTAATAGCAAACGAAGGAACGACTGTTCTTAACGGTGTGGCATTTAACGATACAAATGAAACGACATACGATGTATTAAATAACGGAAATGTGGTATTGGAAAATACTTTAACAACATTTAATAAAGGTATAGTTGGTGAAGGAACAACAACAATTAAAGGTATAGCAATAGATATGGGTGATGCTACAGTTGCACAAAGCACAATAGAAATCAGTCATGTTGCAGGTAGCAGTTTAACGGTTAAAGTTGATAAATTACAATATGAAGGAGATGGCGGTGAAACAATAGTAACCGGTTTAATAATAAACAACAATGAGTTGGTATTGGCAGGAAACGAAGAAGAAGATTCAATATTGGCAACCGAAATTAAAGGTTTTGGAAATGTTGAATTGGAAAATAATATTGTTGTTGAAAATAATATTTCTCAAAACAATGTTAATTTGGTAGGTGCTACGGTAACATTAAGCGAAGAAAAAGAAGCAACATTAAAAGCAACGACAGTTTCCGTAGATGAAAATTCTTCATTAACGGCAAACGCAAACAATATAGATACATTTGCAACAAACGGTGGAATAAATAACGAAGGTGTTATAACGTTTGTCGGCGGAACAAATAATAATGTTATAACCGGTGAACAAGGTAAGATATTTATAGAGATGGGTAAAGAAGTAATAAATTCAACCGGAACAAAAATATCACAACAATTTATAGAAGTAAAAGAAGATGCTAAGTTTGCAATGAATGCCGATGACGTACAAACATCAACTACGGAAGAATTGAGAGGAATACAAAATAACGGAGATTTGGAAATTACCGGTGGAACAAACAGCAATATTATAGGTCGCGGTGATGGTGCAGAAGGAAATTTAATAATATCCGGAAATGTTATAAATAAAGAAGATACGGAAATAGATCAAGAAACAATAACCGTTAACGAAGATGCAAGTTTCAAAGCAAAAGCAAATGATTTGATAACAGATAACGGAATAGCAAATGCCGGAGAGTTGGTATTGCTTGGCGGAGAAGAAGTTGAAAACAACAACACAATAACCGGAACAGGAAACTTAACAATTGACGGTAATTTGATAAATACAAATTCAATAACACAAACAAATATAGATATCATTTCAGGAACATTTGAACATAATGTAGGGGAAGACGAAGAAAATCCTGCAAAGATAAGTGCAACAAATATATTTGTAAGTACAAGTGCATCACTAATAACACATTCTGAAATAGTTGCAAGTGATAAAATAACAAACAACGGTATATTTGAGTTTAATGTAGATAGTGAAGGAACATCAGTTGGTGATGAAGCCATAAAGAATACAAGCGAAATAGTCGGAACAGGTGAAATGAAGATAACGGCAACAACATTTGCAACCGAAAACAATATTAAACAAAGCACAATAACAATAGATTCAGAATCAACATTCAGAGCAGATGTTAATAAAGTGATAGCAGAAGAACAGATAAAAAATGAAGGTTTAGTTACATTGGAAGGAGAAGGTGTAAACAAAAATGTAATAACCGGAGCAGGAAACTTAACAATTGACGGAACAGTAGAAAATTCGACCGGAACAGCAATAAGCCAATCGGCTATAGCAGTAACGGAAGGAAACAGCTTTAAAGCAAGTGCAGATGATATAACAACCGAAATCGGAATAGAAAATGACGGAACATTAACATTTACCGGCGGAACAAACAACAATGAAATAACAATGTTGGAAGATGCTCAAGAAGCTGTATTGAATATTGAAAAAGATTTGATTAACAAAGCAAACATAACACAGAAAGAGATAAATATACAAGGTGGCGACTTTGAAAATGTAAGAACAAGTTCGGTAACAGCAGAAAAGATAACGGTAGCAGACGGTTCAACATTAGTAACCGATGCTAAAGATTTGGATATAAGCGACAGCATAACAATAACCGGATCAAAAACAGTATTGAACTTAAAAGATGAAGGTGAAGCTGAAATTTCTGCACAAATAACCGGAGCAGGAAAGATAGTAAAAGAAGGCGAAGGAACAGTAACATTAAGCGGAGAAAACGGATATACGGGAACAACAACAATAACCGGTGGCGCGATAAGAATAGTTGCAGCAGAAGGAATAAGCGAAGAAAAAGTGTATATGGATGGCGGTAAACTTATAACAGGTGCAAATAGTGAAATAACATTATCAAACGAAATATTGGGAACAGATCATAATGATGTTAATATAGAAACCGAAGAAGGCGGAAACTTAATATTAAACGGCAAAATATTAGGGAACAAAGATTTAGTAAAAACCGGAGCCGGCTTGTTAGATTTACAAATGACATCCAACTCTTATGCAGGAGATACCTTGATAAATGAAGGTGCAGTAAGAGGTACAACCGCAAACATTAACGGAAAAGTAATAGGTAGCGGAGACGAAAATTCAGGTGTTGAATTCTACGATGCAGACGGTGAAGTTACATTGAACGAAATCGATACGACAAAATTCATCGGAACGTTTGATAAAACCGGTGCTGCAACAATGACTGTATCAGAAAACTTTAAGGCAGCAAACGCAAATATTTTAAGCGGAACATTTATAATAAATAATGATACCGAAATGGGTGGAAGCGGAAATACATTTGAAGTAACGGATACAATGAGAGTAGAAAGTGCATTGTTGAAAGGTTACGGAAATATAACAACAGGAGAATTGATAATCGGTGAAGGAGCAACATTCGCACCAGGAAATTCAACAACAACATTTAAAGTAGCAGGAAACTTGACATTTGAACAAGACGGAGAATACGATGTAGAATTCGGACAATTCGATATGGATGAAGAAGGACATTATAATGATAATACAAATGTTTCCGGAACAACAACAATCGGCGACAATGCAAAGATAACATTGAATAACTTGGAAGGAAAATATTATGTATGGGAAACCATAGATTTAATAAATTCCGGAACATTAGCAGACGGATATGAATATCAAGAAGATAATGTAGTGTTCAATGATAACGATGCAAGAGATTTAAGACCCGGATATGATACAAGAATATCAACAAGAGTATACACGGAAGGAAATGCTTTGAAGATAGAATTACAAAGAAAACAAAGTGAATACTCAGACGCTATAGAGTTTGAAAGAAGCCACAACGAACAGGAAGCAGCAAATGCAATAGATGCTATATCAACAGGAAACGGTGGAGACATTACAAACCCGTTAGATGCAATGGAAAAGATGTATTATTATCAAGAAACTTATGATATAGAAGGATTGCAAGCAGCATTGAACGATATAGCCGGTGTAATACATGCAAACTCTACAATGTTAACATTTACAAATGCAAAGATTGAACATGTATACGACAAGATTAAAGAGAGAACAAAAGACATATTACCATGCACAAAGTTCCACGATAAAGTATGGGCAGAATATTATTACAACACATATCAAGTAGACAAGAACGAAAATTCACCTAAATTTGATACAAGTGTAAACGGATTCTTGGTAGGATTTGATATGATAAGTGCAAAACAATGGACAATGGGAGTTATGGCAGGGTACGGAACAAGCGAATTGAAACAAGAACAAGATAAGACAACAATGAACGATATTAATTTGGGATTCTACGGCGGATTTGAAAACGAAAAGTGGTTGCTTAAAGGTATGTTGTTAGGCGGATACGAACAATACAATACAGACAGAACAATTGCTTTTATGGAAAGAATGGCACACAGTGAATACAACGGATACAGTGCAGCATTAGATTTGGAAGCAGGTTATAAGATAAGTTTGAATAAGAAAGATAGTCAAGCAAAACACAAAATGTATTTGAAACCGTTCTTAGGAGTAACCGGAAGTTATATCAATAACGAAGGTTTTGAAGAAAAGAATGCAGAATCATTGAATTTAAAAGTTAATGATTACAGCAACTTTGCAGCACAAGCAAGAGCAGGTGTTGGAATAAACGGTAAAGTTAAGAAATTCGGTTGGTATGCAAAAGCAGGTGTAAGACAATTCTTAACTGAAGATTATAATGAAATAGAATCTTCATTATTAGATTATCAGGATCAAACAAAAATGAAGATTAGAAGCGCAGAATTGGATAAATTCTCTTACGGCGGAGGTTTAGGAGCAGACTTTGCATTATCTGATGCTTGGACGATATTTGCAAACGGACTTGCAAGCTTTGCAGATAAATCAAATAACTACTATGGAAATATCGGATTAATGTATAAGTTCGGCTGTGTAAATAATGAAAAGAAAACGGACGAAGATGTAGAGAAAATAACCGCAATGTTAAATGATAAAATGACAGAAGAAGAATTGTTGAAAAAACAATTGGAAGATAAAGAAAAAGAATTGAACGATGCTAAGAAGAAAGAAAAAGAATTGCAAGACAGAATACAAAAATACGAAGCAAATATTGTAAGCGAAGAAGAAGCACAAAAGATGAAAGAGAAGACGATAAAGACAATGAGATTAGGTGAAAAACCGACATTTGTGTTCGGAACAGATAAGTTGAATGGTAGCGGTAAAGAGAGTTTAAAACAAGTAGCAAGAGAATTGGAAAGTTATCCGGATGCGGAAGTTTTGGTTGAAGGACATACGGACAATGTCGGTGGTGATGAAATTAACCAAAAAATATCTGAAAACAGAGCTTCTACCGTAGCAACGGCATTAAAGAAAGATTATGGAGTAAAAAATAATATTTCTGCGATAGGTAAAGGAAAAACGGAACCGATAGCTTCAAATGATACTGCAGAAGGAAGAGCTAAAAACAGAAGAGTTGAAATAATAGTTACAACCAACGAATAGTTTTGAAATAAAACATGAAAAAGCAGGTGAAGAAATTCACCTGCTTTTTTTTATTACCTTTTTTCAAAAAGCATTTAAAAATCAATAAAATATTGCTTTGATGCACCTTTTTTTATACAATATAAAATGGTATGTTGTAATAAGTATCAAAAAATAAAAATAGAGGTTTTGTCTCGGAGGACAAACGTATGTTTAATAAATTTATAAAAAAATCAAGCAAGACAATTGCTATTGTTTTGGCGATAGCGCTATCTTTTTCACCATTGAGTTATGCAGATACATATTCCGTTAATGCATGGGGAGGAGACGGTCAGTTTATTCAAGTATTAACTTCCGACGGAACTCCTGCCGGCTCAATTATTTCTCTGGAACAAGATGTGAACAGAGGATCAAATCCTAATGGCCCTTATACTCAAGGGGCATCGGTTCTTACAATAGAAGGTAACGGACATACAATAGATGGTGATAGAGAAAGTAGTTTTCCGGGCGAAGATATTCATAGAAGTATAATTGTAAGTACTTTGACAATAAAAGATGTAACAATAAAGTCTTTTTCGTCAAACAATACACTTTATGGTGGAGCAATAACCATAAACCAAAATAAAATATTAACAATAATAAATTCAAAATTTCAAGATAATATTTCTTATAGTGGTAATGGTAGCGGAGGTGCAATAAATAACGATAAAGGAACATTAGTAGTAGGAAACAATTCTGAATTTATTTCAAATGCTGCTTTTAATAAAGGTGGAGCGATATTTAATAAAAATAGCGGTATTGTAAACATAGGAGAAAATGTAAAATTTACTTCAAATGCTGCTGATATTGATTTAAGAAACGAAAATGCCGGAAAAGCGGACAGCGGCGGAGGTGCGATATATAACGATAACGGTACAATAACAATCGGTGATAATGTTGTTTTTGATTCTAACAGAGCTAATAAAAAATATGGTGGTGCAATAGATAACAGAAGTACAATAACAATCGGTGATAATGCGCTTTTTGAAAATAATGAAGCAACATACGGAACACATTATTATAGTGGCACTAAAACAACGATTGGTGGTGGTATAGGTGGTGCAATATACAATACAAAAACAATAACAATCGGTGATGATGCTCGTTTTGAAGGTAACACGGCAACAAAAAAAGGCGGAGCAATATATAATTCATCAACATTAACCATAGGTCAAAATGCCGTATTTATAGGAAACCAGGTAACAGGTACCGACGATGCCGCTAATGCCGGCGGAGCAATATATAATACCGGAACAACAACAATCGGTGATGGTGCAAGATTTGAAAACAACATAAACAATAATACTTCTCTTCCCGGCGGAGCAATATATAATGCAGCTTCAAAAACCGTAAATATAGGTACTTCGACCTTTGTTAATAACACGACTAACGGTCAAAAAATAGATATTTATAATCTTGGAAATTTAAATTTCCAAATAAGTGCAGGTCAAACCGGAGAAACAACAATGACCGGCGGTATTTCCAATTATGGCGATACTACCAAAGGAACGACAAACATTAAAAGCGGTGTTACTTTAATGGTTGGATATGATGAAGATGGAAACATCGTAGACGGCGCAACTTTTTCGCAAAATCAAATAAATATAAATACAAACGCAAAATTAATGACAAATGCAGATAGTGTAATTGCGACCAACGGAATAAAAAACGAAGGAACGTTAGTGTTTAACGGAGGAACAAACACGAACGTAATAACCGGAAGCGGATCCGGAACGGGAATGAAAGGATTTTTAACAATAGACGGAACAGTAATAAATACGTTCGGGAAAAAAATAACTCAGAATTCAATAACAATAAACAGCGGTGACGATAAAAGTTTTACCGTAAATGCCGACGATATAATATTAGGAGCAAAAACGATAAGTAACGACGGAACATTGATATTTACGGGCGGAACAAACGATGATAATATAACCGGAGAAGGAAATTTAACAATAGATGCAACGGTAATAAACGAGGAAGGAACGACAATAACGCAAGAATCAATAACAATAAATGAAGATAAGAGTTTTACTGCAAATGTAAATGATATAACGACCGGAACTACCGGAATAGAAAATGATGGAGAATTAACATTTAACGGAACAGGCACAAATACAAGTAAAATAACCGGAACAGTCGGAAACTTTATAATAAACGGAACAATAACAAATGAACAAGGAAAAGAAATAAATCAAAATACAATAACAATAAACGGCGGTAAAAAATTAACGACAAGAGCGACGGATGTTATAGCAACTAACGGAATATCGAATTTTGGAACAATAGATTTTACGGGCGGAACATTAAATAGCAGTATTATAGGAACATCAATAGATAGTTCGATAATAAATATAGTCGGAGACATGACGATAGCGGAAGGAAAAACAATAACAAACAATACGATAACTTTAGGAAACGGAACAGATAATGCATCTCTTACGTTACAGAAGGAAGACAGTTTGAATACATCAACATTGATAATATCAAACGGAGCATTAACAATATTGGATATAGAAAACGGAGAAATAGGATCTGTAGGAACAGATTCTTCACCGGTAATAAAGATAACGGAAAATGCTAACTGGAATTTAAAACTTGATATAAACTTGGCAGAAGGAACTGCGGATACGTTAAACATAGCAGAAAACGGAGTAGGACAAGGAAGCCAAGTAACGATAGATGAAATTAATGTTTTAGCAATAGAAGACGGAGAAATATATGTAAAAATTGCAAATCAAAAAATAAATGCAATAAGCCAAGATATATATATGTCGAATGGTAAAAAATATAGAGTGGCGATAGATGATTCACAAGAACATGCCAACGAAACATGGTTAAAAGTAAAACTTTATGATTATATGGGTCTTGCAGATATTGTAGAACAAGGATTGGGAAGTTATGAGATGCCGGACACGATTGATACCGATGTCGTATCTTGGATTGTAGATGCGGGAGAAGTACAAAATTTCTTAAAAGAAGATTTAGTTATAACCGGTAAAGATAAATTAATAAAAGCGGTATCGGAAACAGATGGAATAATAAGTAACGGTAAAAATTTAACGATAAATAATTTGTCCGGATTTGAAGGATTTAATAATGCAATAACTTTATCGGCAGATAGTGAATTGGCGATATCAACAGTGGCATTTAAAAACAATACGGCTACAACAACCGGTGGAGCAATAAAAACAATAAATAACGAATCCGGTGATAATTCTGCGGCAAAAATTGATATTAAATATTCTACTTTTACCTCGAATGTTGCAACGGGAGAAAATAGTAAAGGCGGAGCGATAGATAATTATTTTTATAATAGTAATACCGAAACCGGTTATGTGTCGCTAGATGATACAAATTTTGACAGCAACCAAGCGACTTTTGGTGGTGCAATTTATAATCACGGCGAAAAAGATGGTGCGCAAAATACGGCAAAAATGAAAGTTGCAAATTCAATCTTTACGAAAAACGATGCAACAACAGGAGGAGCGGTTTATAATGCAGGAGAATTTGTCGTTAATAACAGTTCGTTTAAGTTAAATACGGCAACGGATGCAGCAGCTATTTATACTGCACTTGACTCGATAACAACAATAACAAATACAAATTTCAGTACAAATACCGTAACAGGTAATGCCGGAGCAATTTATAATTCGGGGCTTGCTACAATTACCGATTCGGAATTTTACGGAAATGAAGCCGGTGCAAACAACTATGGTGGAGCTATTTTAGCAGGAGGAAAATCCACTACCACAATAACAAATACAAGTTTTATGAAAAATAAAGCAAGTATAGGCGGAGCTCTTTTTTCGTATTCAGGTTCGACTATAACGATAAACAATGCAAATTTCAGTACAAATACGGCAACAACTTATGGCGGAGCAATGTATGTTGCAGGCGATTTTACGATTAACGATTCGGAATTTTACGGAAATTCCGCATTTAAAGAAGGTAATAACCAAAACTATGGCGGAGCCATTTATACCGCAGCAACATCAACTTCAACAATAACAAATACCGCCTTTACAAAAAACAGCGGTAAAGGTTATGGCGGAGCAATATATAATGCGGGAACAATGCAAATAAGCGATTCCGAGTTTAACGAAAACGAAATAGGAATTTATATTTATGGCGGCAATCCATATGCCGGCGGCGGTGCGATAGCTACAGCATCTGCTTCATCGACAACAATAACAAATGTAACGTTTACGGGAAACAGTTCCTTACAAAACGGAGGAGCCATAAATAATACCGGAATAATGTATATTAACGATTCCTCTTTTATTGAAAATGTGGGTGATTATTGTGGTGGAGCCATAAATAATAATAGTACGGGTATACTTGAAATTAATAATTCCGAATTTATAGGAAATCATGGTACCGATAGTAATGAGTTGTCGGGAGGAGCTATTTTTGTGGGTGGTGTTGTAAAAATAAAAGACTCCTCTTTTGATGATAATATTGCTTCGGATGCGGGAGGTGCTATTTGTTCAAGTTCAGGAGATATCAGTGATTTAACAATTTCAGAAACATCTTTTACGAATAATTCCGCACAGGATGCAGGTGCTGTCGGAATATATGGAGTGGCTTTGATTGAAAATTCCGTATTTACCAATAACAAAGCAATAGATACGGACGATACCGATTCCAGAAGATTGGGCGGTGGTGCGATAGCGTTGGGTTCAAAATCACAAACGGTTATAAGCGGCAGTACTTTTATTAATAATTATTCCGGAGCAAGCGGTGGCGCTATCGGACAAAGAAAGTCCGGATATGGAATTTCTGATCTTGATACCGAACGACCTGCAGAATTAGATATAACAGACTCAATATTCACGGGAAATGTTGCCGAAGGAAACGGTGGAGCAATAAATAATTATATTCATAGAAGTAAAGAAAAAGATTCTGCGGTGTATGTAGGCGATTCGATTTTTGAACAAAATTCTGCGGCATACGGCGGTGCAATATATAATCATAGCGAATTGGATAATAAAGGACATTCTGCAGCAATATATATAGAAAATTCCGTGTTTACAGAAAATGTTGCAAGTCAACAAGGAGGAGCAATATATAATGCTTCTACCATGACGGTAAACAATTCAATTTTTACAGAAAACACCGCAAACGGCGTAGCAAACGATATTTATAATACCGGAAAATTGGATTTCTTAGGCGGCAAAACAACAATGGCCGGCGGTATAATCGGTACCGGAACAACAACCATCGGAAATGCCGACATTGTTACGGAAGTGGAACTTGATACACAAGCAACAATGGAACAAAGTGTTTTAACAATAGAAAAAGATTCTAAACTTTCCGTAAATGCCGAAAAACTTATTATAGGAACACCGGGAAGTGCCAATAATTTTGTAACTAATAAAGGATATTTAGTTCTTACTTCAGGTAACGGTAATTTAGGAAGCAGTATTATAGGTGACGGATCGACAACCATTAGTAGCGGTGCAAATATAATTTTAACAAGTGATAAAGAGTTAAAACAATCGGATTTAACCATAGAAGAAGATTCAAAATTTACTTTAGATTTATCCGGAACAAATTTTGATGTATCAAGCGGCGAAATAACAAATAACGGGACAATAGAATTGCAAGGAAACAGCACGTTGAGAGATGATTTATATGGTACAGGAGAGGTTATATTTAACGGAAATATAACAAATGATGCAAGCATAAACCAATCTACGGTAACCGTAAACAAAACAACTATAAACCAAGAAGACAAAACAATAACTATAAACAGTTTACAAGGTTCAGGTGAATTAAAAAATGAAGGAACGGTAAATTTAACTTTACTGGGAGCGGAAGATTCTTACACATTGAAAAAATTGACCGGCGACGGGACAACAAATATAAGTGTAGACGAGGATACAATAATAGATTTAACAAACAAAATAATACAACAACAGTTGGTATTGACAGGAGACAACTCTCTACAATTGGAAGGAACAGCGAGCTCATTAAACGGGATAAACGTAACTAACTATTTAACCGGGTTTGATTTATACACTACAATTAGTTCTTTGGATAATAACCCGGAAACAGGTATGGCAGATGAAGCAATAGTGAATGTTTACGAAGGCGGAGCAATAACGGGTGCAATAACGAACACAAACGGAACAATAAACTTTTTAAATGGTACGGAAACACCTTTTGAAATTCAAACGGATTTAACCACAAACAATACTTCCAATATTGAAAACAATAAATTGAATATCGGTGAAGAAAGTATTGCCGGAAGTGTAGTATCCGCAAAACAAATAAATGCACAAACAATAACCGTATCTAACGGAAATTTAACAATCAGCAAAAACGGTGTAGAAGGTTCAATAATAAACTCTTCGTTAATGATAGGAGAGCACGGAAAGGTAACGGCAAATGCAAACAATATAGATTTAGTTGATGAAGAAATAAAAAATGCAGGTATTGTAGAATTTACCGGCGGAACAAACGAAAACAAAATAAGCGGAACAGGCAACTTAACAATAAACGGAACTGTAACAAATGAAGAAGATATTACAATAGAACAAGGTTCAATAACGGTAACGGAAACGGGCAAATTTACTGCAAATGCAAACGATATAACAACAGGGACAGACGGAATAGAAAATGCCGGAACGTTAACATATACCGGCGGAACAAACGATAACAAAATAACAGGTACCGGAAAATTGGAAATAAAAGGTGCTGATAGTGAAACTGTTGTAGAAAATACTGCTGATATAACTCAGAAAGAAATAGAAGTAATAAGCGGAAAATTAACAAATGCTGCAGAAAAAACGATAACGGCAACAACGATAACAAACAAGACCGAAATTGAAAACAGCGGGACAATAACAGGAACAAACAATACGATAATAAATGAAACCGGAGCAACGATAACAAATAATGAAAATGCAACAATAAGTGCAGCAACATTAACAAACAGCGGAACAATAACAAACGAAAGCACAATAACATCCGTAAATGTAATAACGAATAAAGGGATATTAACATCCGACGCGGAAGGTATATCTATAACAGGAACAACAAAAACAATAATAAATGATAGCGGCAGATATAATATAACCGGCGGAACATTAAGCGGATACAATATAACCGGAACATCAATAGAAAATTCACAAGTAAATATATTAAACGAAGTAACGATAGCCGCCGGAAAATATATATCGGGTAATACGGTAAGTATAGGAGATGATACAACGGCAGGCAGTCTGACATTAGAAGATGAAACATCAAATTTAAATAATTCCAAATTGATAATCAAAGACGGAGCAATATTAATAACACAAAATAATAAAGCAAACGATATAAGTACAAACGGTATACAGATAGAAGACGGAGCCGAATGGATATACAACATAGATATTGATTTAATCGGAACAAAAGCAGATAAATTAAATATAAGCGAAGACGGAGTAGGAACAAACAGTCAAGTAAGTATAGGTAGTATAAATTTAATAAATAACAGAGCAAGCAAAATATCGGTAATAATAGCAAACAAAGATATAACAAACGGAGCAGAAAATATAGCAAGCGGAGTAAACATAATAGGTGCATTGTTTGACTATACCGTAACAAGCAGAGTAGATGAGAACGGGAACACAATATTGGATATAGAAGCTGCGGGATACGGCGGTCTTGCAGGAGCAATATACGACGGATTAACGGAATATAATGTAATTGAAAATCCCGATGATACAAAAGAGTGGATATTAGATAATGATACATTAAAAGAAAGTTTAGTAATAACAGGGAATGACAATGTGTTAACAACAAGTACGGGACTAAGCGGTATAAAAACGGATGTATATACATTAACCGTAACAGACTTAACAGAATATTCCGGATTCGAAAATGCAATAACCGTACAAAAGGTAGGAGACGAATCAGGAATACTTAATGTATCGACGGTAACTTTCAAGAATAACACAGGAACATCGGTAATAATAAATGAAGGAACGACAAATCTTTCGAATGTAACATTTAGTGAAAACGATGTAGATTCGGATATAGCAAATAACGGAGAATTAAATATAACCGGAGACAGAAAAGTAACAACATTAGAAAAAGGAATAACCGGAGACGGAAAAACAACAATAGCAAACGGAGCAGAGTTAATAAACGGAACGGCAAGCACAATAAATCAAAATGAGATAGAAATATCAGGTGTGTTAACAAATAATAATGAAAGCGAAAATGTAATAACCGTAACGGATATGAAAGTAACCCAAACGGGACAAATAACGACAAATGCAAATGCAATAAGCTCAACAAACGAAATAGATAATGCCGGTGTAATAGAATTTACCGGCGGAACAAACGAAAACAAAATAATAGGGACAGGTAACTTAACAATAAACGGAACAGTAACAAACGAAACCGGTGCTACAATAGAACAAAGTTCAATAACGATAAACAGTGAAAAGAGTTTTTCTGCAAATGTAGGCGACATAACGACAACGGACAAGATAGGAAACGAAGGAGAATTAACATTTACCGGAACCGGAGAGAACAAAAACAAAATAACGGGAACAGGAAACTTAACAATAGATGGTATAGTAGAAAATGAAGCAAAAATAGAACAGGGAACAATAAATGTAGCAGAAGACAAAAAATTGACGACAAATGCAGATAATCTTGTTGCAACAAACGGAATAATAAATAAAGGAACAATGACATTTACCGGTGGAAAGAACACTAATGCAATAGATTCAGAATTTGATGGTTACGGGAGAATAGAGATAGCAGGAACCGTAGAAAATGCAGCTGAAATATATCAGAAAGATGTTATAGTAACAAGCGGTAAATTAACGAACGATGCAGAAGCAACAATATATGCGGAATATTTAACAAACAACACGGAAATAATAAACAGCGGAACAATAAATCCGTCGAATATGACAAATGAATCGAATGCATCAATAGAAAACACCGGAGAAATAAATGCTGCAAATATTACGAATAAAGAAAATGCAATAATAAACAATAAAGAAAACGGAACAATAGATACATTAACAATGATAAACGAAGAAGGCGGAACAATAAACAATGCATCGGACTTTAATGTAACAGCTTCATTTGAAAACAGCGGAACGGTAACAAGTTCCGGAACAATAATGGCAGGAGAATTAACAAATTATGCAAACGGAATAGTAAATAATGAAGAAAACGGAAAAATAGTCTCTTCAGGTTTAGACAACAAAGGCATAATAAATAATAAATCCGGAGCAGAGATAGAAGCAGTAGAATTGACAAACAGCGGAACAATAACAAGTTCCGGAACAATATATACATCAACAATGATAAACGACACGAACGGAACAATAAATAATGAAGAAGACGGAGAAATAATAGCAGATTCGGCATTGATTAATAACGGAATCATATCAAACAAATCGTCGATAACAGCAAGAAATAATATAACGAATAACGAAAACGGAAATATAACAAACAGTGAAAATGCAAAAATAAATGTAACAAGATTAATAAACAGCGGAACAATAACGAACGAAGGAAATATAGAGACTTCAAATGAAATAACAAACAGCGGAGAAATAACATCTCATGCAGAACATATTGTAACCACCGAAATAAAGAATGATGGCGGTAAATACATTGTTACCGGCGGAACAATAAGCTATAAGATAACAGGTGATGAAGGAAAGATAGATATTAAGAATAACGAAGTAACAATTGCAAACGACATAGAAAATAATACCGTAAATCTGGAAACAACTCTTAAAGTAAAAGAAGAAGATTATTTGAAAGACAGCTCAACATTGGCAATCGGCGGAACAAATTCCGTATTGGATATTGAAAACGGGAAAACGGGAACGATAGAAGCGGCAGTAAGTATAACGGCTGCAACATGGGAATTAAAACTTGATATAGATTTAAAAGGTAAAACAGCAGATTTGTTAAACAATGTAGCCGAAAATAACAGTACGGTAATGATAACCGCATTAAATATTTTAACAGATAAAGCAAACAACGATAAAATAAAAATAGCTAACACAAACATAGTAAATATTTTTGATGTAATATATCATTTCTCCACGGAAAAAATGAACTATGAAGCAGTTTTAACGGGCGACGAAAACGGATCATATTTGAAATTAACTGCGGAAGGGTATGGTGGACTTGCAAATGCAATATATGACGGTGACCAAGATTATACCGTACCGGCAAGCGATACGGTAACAGCTTGGATAGAAGATAAAAACTATTTAACGGAAGATTTGGAAATAAAAGGACAAGGAAACACTTTAACGGCAACACCGGAAAGCGGGACGCTTGAAGGAATAGTTGTAAGTAACAATACTAAATTAACAATCAACAATTTAGCGGAATTTAACGGTTTTAATAACGCATTAACGGTAAATGCAACAGGAGAATTGATAATATCAACGGCTACATTCAAAAATAATACCGGAACAGCAGTAATAGCAAACGAAGGAACAGCAACTTTGTCGGCGGTAACATTTACCGATAATGAAGTAACGGCAGATATAGCAAATAACGGAACATTGAATATAGCAGGAGAAGAAAAGATAACGACGTTGGAAAAAGGTATAACGGGACAGGGAAAAACAACAATAGCAAGCGGAGCAGAGTTAATAAACGGAACGGCAAGTACAATAAATCAGGAAGATATAGAAGTATCGGGAACATTAACGAACAATAACGAAACCGAAAATGCAATAAGTACAACAAACAGAATAACCGTAAACGAAAATGCAGTGTTTACATCGTTAGCAAATGCAGTAATTGCAACTAACGGAATAGTAAATTCCGGAACGGTAACATTTACCGGCGGTACGAATGCAAATGCAATAAGCGGAACGGGAGAATTGGTAATAGACGGAGCTGTTACAAACAATGCAAGCGTTAAACAAAGCACGGTAACAATAAATAACGGAAAAAGTTTAACGACAAATGCAGACAAAATAAGAGTAACCGAAGAAGTAACAAATAACGGAGAATTAATATTTACCGGCGGAACAAATAAAAATATTATTAACGGAACAACAGGAACAACAATAATAGCAGAAAATGCAAATGTAACAAACGATAACGGAACAATAAAACAAAAAGATATACAGATAATCGGAACATTAACAAACAACAACGAAACAAGCGGTTCAATATCCGTAACGGATAAAATAACAATTGATGATGACGGAGTATTTACAACAAATGCAAATGCAATTGTTGCAGATAACGGAATAGTAAATGCGGGAACAGTAACCTTTACCGGCGGGAAAAATACAAATACAATAAACGGAACCGATGGAAGATTGGAAATAGCAGGTAATGTGGAAAATGCCGCAAACATTGAGCAAAAAGAAATAGAAGTGACAAGCGGAAAATTAACAAATGCCGAAGAAAACACAATAACTGCAACAACAAAAACGACAAACAGCGGAACAATAGAAAACAAAGGAACAATAATAACAAAAGAGTTAACAAACAATGAGAATGCAACAATAGAAAATGAAGGAACATTAACGGTTAACGAAAAGTTAACAAACGGCGGAACAATAAATAATGAATCGGAAGTAACAGCAAAAGATATAACAAATATAGGAACAATAGAAAACAAAGGAACATTAACATCGGAAACAGAAATAGAAAACAAGGGAACGTTAACATCTAATGCGGAAAATATAAGTATAACCGGTCAAACAAAAGAAATAAAGAATGACGGAATATACAATATTACCGGTGGAAAAGTAAGTGATTATAATATAACCGGCGAAAACGGAACAATAAATATTGAAAACGATGAAGTAATTATAGGTACAACAATAGAAGGGAATAATGTAAATTTAGGAACGAAATTGATATTGGAAAAAGAAGATTATTTAACCGGTTCGGAATTAACGATAAAAGACGGAGCAACATTAAATACGATAAATGATAGTACTGCTACGATAACAACAGACAAAATAACAATAGCGTCGGGTGCAAAATGGAATTTACAACTTGATATAGACCTAAAAACAGCAACAGGAGATAATTTGGTAAATGTAACAAATTTAGGAGATAGTCAAGCAACGATAAATGATTTAAATATATTGTCCGATAAAGCGGAAGAAACAAAAGTACAAATTGCGGATGCATATATAAATGCAGTAATAAATCCGAATGTGTATACAACAAATATAAGATATGAAGTGAAAGCAATAGAAGAAAACAACAACACATATTTGAGTATAGTAGCAGTCGGATATGGCGGACTTGCAAATGCAATATATGATGGTGCAAAGGGTTATAATGTTACCGAAAATATTGATTGCGTAACTGAATGGATAGAAGATCCTATAGGAACAACAAACAATTTCTTGAAAGAAGATTTAACAATAAAAGGTCAGAACAATGTATTAAAAAGCACAACCGGCATAGAAGGAATCAGAACAAGTACGCATACATTAACGATTAAGACTATGGAAGAATCTCAAAACTTAGAAATTTCCGGATTTAAAAATGTAATAACGGTAGAAAAGCAAGGAGATTTATCCGGAACACTTGAAGTATCAAGTGTAACCTTTACAAATAATAGCGGTGATGCTGTAATAACAAATGAAGGAAAAGTAACATTATCGTCAGTAACATTTAACGACAACAATGTAAAAACGGATATATCAAATAATGGTGAATTAACAATAACCGGAAACGGAGTAACATTAGAAAAAGGTATAACCGGAGAAGGAACTACAACAATAGATACCGAAGCAATATTAATAAATGGAGAAATCGGTACTATAAGTCAAAACGAAATAGACATATCCGGAACATTAATAAATAACAATGAAAAGAATGAAGCGATAACGGCAAATGATATAACAATAGGTACAAACGGTTCATTATTAACAAATGCAAATTCTGTAAGAGCAGACAACGGAATAGATAATTCCGGGTTGTTAATCTTTATTGATGGAACAAATAATAATGAAGTGTTCGGAACCGGAAAATTAAATATAATCGGTACCGTAATAAACAACGAAAGTGTAAAACAAAGTACGGTAACCGTATCGGAAGGGGCAAGTTTAACGACAAGTGCAAATGATATAGAAACTACAATAGAAATAATAAACAACGGCGATTTAATATTTACCGATGGAACAAACGAGAATATTATAACCGGTGAGGGAATTTTAACAATAACCGGAGACTTAATAAATAACAAAGATATAGAGCAGGCAAAAATTTCTATAACAGGCGGAGTTACGGAAAACAACGGAAAGATATTTACCAACGGTGAAGGAATAGAAGTTGCTAAAGGATCAACGTTAGTAACTTACGGAGAATTAGACACATATACGAATGCCGGACAAATAACAAATGACGGAACTTTGAAATTTGAAGACGACGGTCAATCTTCTTATGAAAACAAAAATGTTATTAACGGAAACGGTGAATTGTATGTTAACAGAGATATTTTAAATTCCGCAGGTATTGATCAAAGTACAATAATTATTACAACTGATTATTCATTAACGAGTGACGTAACCGATATAAAAACAACGGATAAAATACAGAATGCCGGTATGGTAGAGCTAACCGGAGAAGGAATAAATAAAAATATTATTGATGGTTATAGCGAAAATTATGGAGAATTGGTAATAAGTAACGGAGAAATAGAAAATTACACAGGAACAAAGATAACACAAAACACGATAACTGTTATGTCTGATTCGATATTTGCGGTAAATATGGACGATATTGACACTTATTCGAATGACGGAAAAATAGCAAATGATGGAAGGATTATAGTTAACGGCGGGCAAGAAATTAATCAGAATGTAATAGATGGAACAGGAGAATTACTTGTTGTTAGCGATTTAAAAAATTCCGCGAATATAACACAAAACACGATAACGCTTGATAGTACATATTTTGATAATATCAGCGGAAGCACAATAAAAGCAACAAAGTTAACGGCAAATACCAATTTCTTAACGGATGCGGCAGATTTAGATGTAGATGAAATTGTTGTAGGTGTTGATGAGACAAGACAAGATTCCGTATTGACATTAAGAGATTACGATGAAGATGCAGAGTTAAGAGCAAAAATTACAGGAGCGGGTTCATTGGTAAAACAAGGAAACGCAACCGTAACATTGATCGGCGGAGAAGATGGAACGAACAGTTATGAAGGAACAACAACAATAACAGAAGGTGCAATAGAGATACTATCATCAAACGGAATAAGCAAAAATACAATATATATGGATGGCGGGAAGTTAATAATAAACGGAGATAGTAATGTAGAGTTAAAGAACGAGATAATAGGAACACAACATAACGATGTAAACATAGAAGTAATAGGAGAAGATACTTCATTAACGGGAGAAATATTTGGGAATGCAAACTTAGTAAAAACCGGAACTGGGGTGTTGGATTTACAAATGGAATCTAATTCGTATTCCGGAAACACAGAAATCAAAAACGGAACATTAATAGGAACAACGTCAAATATTAATGGAAAAGTAATAGGTAGCAGAGACGAAAATTCAAGTGTTGAATTTTGCGACGAAAACGGAGAAGTTTTGTTGAACGAATTTGATACGACAAATTTTATAGGAACATTTAATAAGACTGGTGCCGCTACAATGGAAGTAACAAATAAATTCAAAGCAATAAACGCAAATATTACAAATGGAACATTTATAATAAACAACGATACATCAATGGGTGGAAGCGGAAATGTGTTCGAAGTAACAAATACAATGAAATTAACAGATTCAACATTAAAAGGATATGGCGATATAACGACAGGAGATTTAATAATTGGTAAAAATGCATCATTAGCACCCGGAAATTCAACAACAACATTCAAAGTAAACGGAAACTTAACATTTGAAGACAACGGAAACTATGATGTTGAATTTGGACAAACAAGTATGGAAGATGGAGGACACTATAACGATAATACCAGTGTAACCGGAACAACAACAATCGGAGAAGATGCAACAATAACATTGAACAATTTGGAAGGTAAATATTATGTTGCTGAAACAATAGAGTTAATAAATTCCGGAACATTGGCAGACGGATACGAATATAAGGAAGGAAATGTAGTGTTTAATGATAACGATGCAACCGATTTAAAACCCGGATACGATACAAGAATATCAACAAGAGTATATACGGAAGGTAATGTTTTGAAAATAGAGTTACAAAGAAAACAAAGTGAATATGGAACGGCAACGGATTTTGATAAGAGCCAAAACGAACAGGAAGCGGCAGATGCAATAGATGCAATATCTACAGGAAACGGAGGAGATATAACATTGCCGTTAGACGTACTTGAACATTTCTATTATTATGAGGATCCTGAAACAGGAGAAACGAATATTCCTGCTCTTAAAGCTGCACTTAATGATGTTGCAGGTGTAATTCATGCAAATTCAACATTATTACCCCTTACAAATGCAAAGATAGAACATGTATACGACAAGTTAAAAGATAGAAGCAATTGTCCGCATACGTGTGTAAATGATAGAGTATGGGCAGAATATTATTACAATACATATCAAGTAAACGAAAACGAAAATTCGCCTAAATTTGAAACAAATGTAAACGGATTTTTGGTAGGTTTTGATATTATATCTTCAAATCATTGGGAAATAGGAGAACAACCTTCCAACGAGTATGCTATAAACGGTAAAGAAAAAGGAACAAAAGGATACAAAGTAAACGGTAAAGTAACAACAAGCAAATGGAAATTCGGTTTGATGGGCGGATACGGCACAAGCGAATTAAAACAAAGAAAAGATAAAACGATAATGAAAGATTTCAATTTAGGTTTCTATGGCGGTTATGAAAACGAAAATTGGTTATTAAAAGGTATGTTATTGGGCGGATACGAACAATACAATATAGACAGAACAATAGGATTTATGAACAGAATGGCAAACAGTGAACATAACGGATACAGTGCGACATTGGATTTGGAAGCCGGATATAAGATAGGTTTAACAGGTAGTCAGGCAAGACACCAAATTTATTTAAAACCGTTTGTAGGAATAACCGGAAGTTATATGAATAATGAAAGTTATGAAGAAACCGGTGCAGAATCGTTGAACTTGAAGATTGAAGATTATGATTCATTGAATGCACAAGCAAGAGTTGGGTTCGGAATAAACGGTAGAATAAAGAAATTCGGGTGGTATGCAAAAGCAGGAATAAGAAGATTGTTAATGGATGATTATTCCGCAATAGATGTTTCATTGTTGGATTTCAGTGACCAAACAAAAATGAGAATAAGAAGTGCACAATTGGACAAATTCTCTTATGGCGGAGGTTTAGGAGCAGACTTTGCTTTGTCCGACGCTTGGACAATATTTGCAAACGGACTTGCAAGTTTTGCAGAGAAATCAACAAATTATTACGGTAATGTCGGATTGATGTACAAATTCGGCTGCTCAAATAAAGAAGAAAAGACAGATAATTCAGACGCATTAAGAAAAGCTACGGAAGAAAAATTAAGAAGAGAGTTACAAGAAAAAGAAAACGCATTGAAAGCAAAAGAAAGAGAACTACAAGCTGCTAAGGAAAAAGAAGAACAGGAGTTGAGAGAAGCTAAAGCAAAAGAAAAAGAGTTACAAGACAAAATAAAAAATTATGAAACCAAAATTGTAAGTGAAGAACAAGCGCAAAAGATGAAACAGAAAACCATAAAAAGTATAAGATTGGAAGGAAAACCTACATTTAAGTTTGGAACTTCACAACTAAACAACAACGGTAAAGAAAATTTAAAGAAAGTAGCAAAAGAGTTGGAAAAATATCCTGATGCTGAGCTTTTGATAGAAGGTCATACCGATAGTGTAGGAAGTGACGAAGTTAACCAAAAAATATCGGAAGAAAGAGCTGCCGCAATGGCAAAATCGTTAAAGCAAGATTATAAAGTTCCTAACAATATTTCCGTAATCGGTAAAGGAGAAAAGGAACCTATAGCATCAAATGCTACAAAAGAAGGTAGAGCAAAGAACAGAAGAGTAGAAATAATACTTACGACGGCAGAATAATACAAAAATATCAAAAATAAAAAAGGCAGATAAAACACTATCTGCCTTTTTTTATAGTTTATTAGGTTATCAGTTTATGGGATTATGAGTTGTTTTGTCTTTAAACCTATAACCTTATCAACCTATAACCGGTTTGTATTTAACTTATAAAGAAAACTCTTTTTTCTTTCCTTGGTGCAGGTTTTGGAATATCTCCGTCAATATAACCTATTGCACAGTGTCCAATACCTTCCCATTCACCTTCAACACCGATATCTTTTAATAATTTTCTATATTCTTCCGTTTCAAATTCTTCTTTTGCTCTATGGATCCAAATACTTCCCAATCCTAACGAATGAGCGGCAAGCATCATATTGCCTATAACAAGACTTCCGTCATAAACTCTGTTTCGCCAATCTTTTTCTGCAAGAACTATCAAAATTACGGGAGCATTATAAAATGGATCAAACCCTTTATCCCAACCACCGATTTTACAGTTATCTTTTGAAATTTTATCTCGTAACTCTTTATTTGTAACAGCAATAGTAATAACAGCTTGTCTTCCCATACCGTTTGCCGCATAAAGACCTGCCTCAATTATTTTGTTTATATTTTCTTTTGAAACCATATCGGATTTAAATTTTCTTATGCTTCTTCTTTCTATCATTGCTTTTATTATTTCGTTCATTATAAACACCTTTTAATTATAAATTCTACATTATTATACAATGTACATTAGATAAGTTCTTTCAATACATTTCCTATATCGTCGTGAATAAAAAAAGATCGTTCTTTTATTGCTTCTGGGCAAAACTGTTCTTCCGTATTTATATAAATATATCTTGCATTTTCGTTTTCGTATGTCAGTTGCCAAAAAGGCATTTTTATTACAACCGGAGTAAAAATTTCAACACCAATTTCTAAATATAAAATATGTCTATGTTGAGTTCTCATAAGGAAGTTGTAATAGTTTGTTGATGCTCTTTTCCATCCTTCATCTTCGACAAAAGAGTTATCAAAGCGAAGATTCATAACAACATCGCTGTTATCATCCGGACATTTCGGTATAAGTTCCGTCGGTATTCGCATTGAAATCTTTTTATCTTTTGGTACTTGATATATCCCGCATTCATCTTTAACAAAACCCTGTGCTTCCATCATATCCATAACGGCTTTTTCGTTGTCATAAGTTTTCTTTATTTCAGGGTTAACACTTTGAAATAAGCCATAATCACCTTGTGTATAAAAAAGTTTTGCTTTATCAAAGCCGGACTTTTGAAACAGATGATCAACATTTGTAGTTACAACAAAATAATTTTTATCTTTTATCAATTTGAGAAGGTCATTATACACAGGTTTTGGCGGATTAATATATCTGTTATAATAAATTTGTCTTGACCACCATGCCCAAAAAACTTCCTTTTCTTTAAACGGAAAATATCCGCCGGAAAAAATATCTTTAATTCCGTACTTTTGTGCAAAGTCAAAAAAATATTTTGTAAATCGTTCACCGTTATATGTAAACCCTGCAGATTTTGAAAGACCTAATCCGGCACCTATCAAAATGGCATCTGCAGAAGAAAGTTCTTCTTTTAAAATTTTTATTTTTTCTTTTTTAGGTAAATCTTTTCCCGCGGAGAGGACTTGGTTGAAAAAATCAGATTCAATCCCTTTTTGTACTGCAAAAAGATAACCGTTTTTTGTTTTATTGTAAAATTTGTTCATAACAATATTTGTCCTCTTGCTTAAAGACATTAAATATTATTCTGTCAATTTTGTTTTCGTTTTGTTGTAGCCAGCTTGTAACAGTTTCAACGGCAATCTCTGCAGCTCTTTTATTAGGAAAGCGGAATACTCCGGTAGATATACAACAAAAAGCTACAGACTTTAAATTGTGTTCTATGCACTTCTCTATAACATTTTTATAACACTTTTTTAAATCTATTTCAAGGGACTTTGTCAGTTTATCTCTAACAACGGGACCTGCAATATGTATAACTTTTTTTGCGGGAAGATTATATCCTTCGGTAATTATCGGAACGGATGTCGGTTGTTTATAATTCACTCCGTATTTTTTTCTGAACTCGTTCATTATTTTGTTGCACTCATTTCTTAACTGAACACCTGCAAAAGTGTGAATACAGTTGTCTATACAAATATGCATGGGAACAAAACAACCGAGCATTCTGCTGTTTGCGGCATTTACTATTGCATCGCAGGAAATGTTTGTAATGTCTCCCTGCCAAACGGAAATTTTATCTGAATACGGATGTTTACTGTTAATGGTTTCTTTTATTGTTTTAATATCTTTTAAATAAACTATACCTTTTTCTTTGTTTCTTTCGGTAAGATACTCATCTTGAACTTTTAATATTTCTAAAGGAGTTTCTTTAGGCGGTCTTACATTCATTAAAGATCTTAACAACACTTTTTTATCTTCAATATTTGTAGGTGTGGGAAAATCTTGATATTCCAAAGATTCTTCTTTAAACTTTTCTATTAAATAATTTAATCTTTCTTCTTGTGTTTTCATATATAATTCCTAAAAAATTTGTCCCGGAAGTTTTAATTTTTGTTTAGGCGGAAACTGTTTATCGAATTCTTCAACTTCTTTTTCATTAACGAAATATCCTTTCGGCGGTGTATATTCACCCGTAACGCCGGTAAGATAACCCGGTATTAACTCTTTACATAAAAAGAAAGAAGCATCCGCACCTTCTGGCAAATCGTGGTACCTGATTCCAAATTTACTTGCAAAAGTAAATCCGCTTTTACCGTAAAAGTCTATATTGCCTTCAAAACAAAGTGCACCGCAACCAAGTTCTTTTGCTTTATTTATGGAATAATCAAGCAAAATCTTTCCATAACCTTTTCTTTTTAATTCGTTAGCGATACAAATAGGTCCCATAGCCATAATTGGAATTTCTTTTCCGTTATCTGCTTTAATAACAGCTTTCATAAACATATTTTGTCCTATTATCCTGCCGTCTTTTTCCATAACGAAATCAAGTTCTTTAACAAAATCTTTATCATTTCTTAACTGATTAAGAACATAATGTTCCAAACAGCCCGGACGATACACATTCCAAAAACTTTCTCTGACAAGATTTTCTACTTCTCTATACTCTTCTTTTTTCTCTAAACGAATTATTATGTTGTTCATTTTTTCCTCTTTGGTGCAGGTAATTCTTCGTATATTGCATTAAATAATTTTGCAAGAAAATCTTTATTATCCACTTCATCAACAAGCAACATTTCTTTTGCACCTTTATAAGGTAATTCCATAGTTGCATTCGGCATCATTGATATAGCCGACTTTGTAGGTTTTATAAGAAACCTGTCGTCATAAATCCCGCCGACAAGTTTTTCTTTATAATAAATTATATATTCACCCATCATTGCTCGATAGGTAACATCTTCTAAATTTGAAAGTTGTTCTAAAATAAATTCTAAATATTGTTTGTTTGAAGACACTTTATTCTCCGATTATTTTATTATCTGGTTAATTTATATAGGAGCCCTTCAGTTCCTTTTTTGCCGGTAAAAATAAAACCGCACTTTTCAAGAACTTTTTTTGAAGCTATATTTTTTTCATCTATTTCTGCTTCTATGGAAGAAACTTTAGGTTCCTGAAAAGCCCAACTTGAAATTGCTTTAACCGCTTCGGTTGCATAGCCATGGTCTTGATATTTTTTTGTAATACCATACCCGATTTCTACAACGCCGTTTGAATCAAGGCCTTTAAAACATAGTTCTCCGATATGTGTTCCGTCTTTAAGTTCTATCATCCAAATTGCATACCATTCCCATTGTTCGGGATTTTCAATACATCCGTTCAACATTTCCGTATAAGCAGCTTTTAGCACATCATCGGTTTGCAACTCAATGAACTTTTCCATTTCATCTTGAGAGGCAGCATATATTTTTAAGTTTTCTGTTTCAATCATTATAAATCCGATTATTTAATTATTTTTCTAAATTTTTGAGAGCATCTGCATTGTTTCCAATAACCATCGCGACTTTTTTACAAGTTTTCATTTCGTTACAGTCCCCGCAAGTTTCATATTTTTTGTTCATTGCACATTGTCTTATTTCACAAAGTTTATCACAAAATACAGTTTTCTTTCCGTCTATTCTGCACCCGTCGCAATTAATCATTTCAGGAGTAATTATGATATTGTTCAGCTTGCTCCATTTATTTGCAACTTTTTTTCTTAACTCATTATCATTATTTATTGTTGCTACTCTCGCCTCACATTTTTCACAATCTAATCCGCAATATGCAATAAAATTTTTCATATAGTACTCCTGATAGATTTTATAATATTATAGCGCATGACCGCCGGAAACTTTTATCACTTGTCCTGTAACCATTTTTGCTTGTTTGCTTGCTAAAAATAAAATTGTTTCGGCGATATCTTCCGGTTGAATTAGTTTTCCCATTGGAATTATCGGAATAACGGATTTTTCCAATTCATCATCAATCCAGCCGGTTTGAGTCGGACCGGGAGCAACACAATTAACGGTAATTCCATACTTTGACACTTCAAGAGCAATACTGCGTGTAAGTGCTTCCAAAGTTGCTTTACTTGCTCCATAAGTAATTTGTCCTGCAAAAATTTGTGATGAGTCTGTAGAAATATTTATAATTCTTCCATAATCGTTACGATTATTAACAAATTCTCTTGTCATCAAAATGCTTCCTCTGACATTTACCGCAAATGTATCGTCAATAACTTTTTGTGTAATTTTTTCTATTGTATCAAAGCCGTCCATATCACCGTCTGCCGCATTATTAACTAAAATATCAACTTTTCCGTATTTTTTTATAATTGTAGAATAAATTTCTTTTACATCATTTTCATTAGAAATATCTTTTTCCAAAACAATATAATCGGCATTTATTTCTTTAAGTTTAGTTTCTACAACATCTGCATTTTCCGCATTGGCTTTGAAATATCTGTCTGCCCCGTTTTTGTCGGTTTTATTATTATCAAATTGCCTGAATATTTTCTTGTATACTAAAACTACTTTTGCTCCCTCGCGAGCAAAAGCAAGAGTCGTTGTTACACCGATACCCTGCGGGTTATTTGCTCCGGTGATAATTGCTACTTTATCTTTTAATCCGTAATTAACCATTTACATTCCTTACACAATAATTTTTATGTACAGCAATATCTGTGTAAATTATATAAAATAAAGATATGTTGTAAAACTCAACGAAATTTTAATAAAGTTTTTATATAATATGAATCATGCAGAGCTAATAAATCTGTTATTGGAGACATTTTATGACCGAAGAAATATTATTAAACAGAATGTATGCAGGCAATTATTTAAACGACGATTACAATATCGGTCATGAGGTGATAAATTTGTTTAAAGATGATAACGGAAGAAACTATATTTATGTGTTGTCTGCCGGTGATTATGGTCCAAAACATTTTGGTAAAATAAAAGATATATTATTGGTAAGAGGTCTTAATCAAAATTGTCTTGAAATTCTTGCTAAAGCAAACAATTTAGAACCTGTACTAAAATTTCCGCCAAAATATACTGCATATAAACCCTTATCCGAACAAAACAAAGAATCAAAAGAAAAAATCGAAATGAGACATAATATAAATAAAGAACAAAAAGAATATATCGATAAAGAAAATATTACTTATGGCGGTATAAAGCTTTATAATATTTATAAGAACAATATAACGGAATATAGAAATATGTCTATTTATATTACATTTAAAGCAAATAATTTTAAATTACCAAAAAATCCTATATATTTAGTTAATAAACAATCTAAAAATGGAAACGAATTTTATATTAAAAGAAAAAAATTATCGGGGCAATCATTATGTACATATTGTAATAGCGACAACGATAAATACAATTATAAAGTATTAAAGGATATTATAAATAACACTACATTATGGGATACAGAAAATAATTCTCAACAAATACCGAAAGAATATAATAATGAAAATGACAACAAATTTTTCTTAAAAATATTAAGAAAAGAATATGACGAACTTGCATATTCAAATATGTTTGAATATTTCTTGTCTTCTGACAAAAATCTTTTAAAAATTTTTCTAAAAACTATATTGAAAGTAAATTCTAAAGGGGATATTACAATAAAAAGAGAGTTAAACAATATTGATATTCTTATATATGATGATAATAATGTTATAGTTATTGAAAATAAAATTAAGTCAGGAATTAACGGAAAGAAATACGATATTTATGGGAAATATCAACAGAATCAATTAGATAAATATAAAAAATATATAGAGAAAAATTTCAAAAATAAAAAACATTATTTTTATATTTTCGCTCCAAACTATAATCATATTTCTAATGAACAAATGTTAAAAGATTATAAAATTATAAACTATGGAAATTTATATAATTTTTTTGAAAAAGAAAAAGATAATATAAATATTAACAAATTATACTATAACGAATTTTTAAAGGCATTAAAAATTCATACAAAACCAATCAACAACAACCATTTTGAAATTATGTTAGAAAGAATGTTAAAAACTATCAATATTATTAAAAAATAGTAATTAGTTATTCTTGAAAACTTTTAAAGTTTTGAATTAGAACAAGGCATTTAGTGACTGTAACATTTTTAATGTTGTTGGCTTTCAAAAGATTTCAATATTATAACCAAAATATTAAGGGCGCTATACGTTTTTACATTTTTTCTAACAAAACTACCGTCTCAATATGATAGGTCTGCGGGAACATATCTACAGGACAAACTTTTATAACTTTATATTTTTCATCTTTTGTAATAAGTTTTAAATCTCGTGCCAAAGTTGACGGGTTGCACGAAACATAAACTATTTTTTTAGGATTTAAAAACAAAAGATGTTCTATAACATTTTCAAAAAGGCCTGCTCTCGGAGGATCTATAATAACACAATCAAACTTTTTATCGTTTTGTTTTACCCAATCTTGTGCAGGTTGTGCAAAAAATTCTATGTTATTTATATTGTTTATTTGTGCATTATGTTTAGCACTTTCAATAGATTCTTCTACTTGTTCAACACCTACAACGGATTTTACATGAGGGGATAAACATATTCCTATTGCTCCCGTTCCGCAATACATATCAAGTAAAGTATCTTGTTTATCCGGTTGTAAAAGATCTATTACAGTGTTATACAAAACTTCCGTTGCTTTTGTGTTGGTTTGAAAAAAAGAAAAAGGGGCAATAGAAAAATTAAACTTTTGTCCGGCAACAGTTAAAGTTTCTGTAATGTTTTCGTTACCATATAACAAAGTTATTCGTTCTGCATTAACTGCATCGGAAAATTTTGAGTTTTGTGTCCAATATATACTTGAACAAAAAGAAGATAATTGTTTTACTACGGTATCAAAAAAAGATTTGTTTATATCTTCTTGTTTGTTGGTAACAATATTTACAAGTAAATCACCTGTATTAATACCTTTTCTTAAAACAAGATGTCTGAAAAAACCTTCATGAGATTTATTATTATATGCTTTTAAGCCGGTACTTATTGCAAACTTTTTTACTATTTCACATGCTTTTATAATATCTTCATGAGAAATATAGCATGGCGGAACTTCGGAATATTTATAAAAGCTCCCTTTACAATGAAGACCCAAACTTAGCTTTTCTGCTGTTTCTATCCCTCTATCCTTCCATGCATCCATGCCTCTATCGTTATAAAAACTAAATTCCATTTTGTTTCTGTAGTTCCATTGAACAGGACTTTGTTTTGCTTGAGGGATTTCTATATTTATAAAATTTAAAAGTTCTTTAACACAATCAGTTTTAAATTGTATTTGGTTTTTGTACTCTGTATGTTCAAACGAACATCCGCCACACTTACCGAACGAAGAACATTTCGGTTCAATTCTTAAAGGTGACGGTGTTAATATTGTTTCAAGTTTAGCTTCTCTATAACTTTTTTTATCTCTTGTAACAAAAACTTCGGCTTCTTCACCCGGCAAAAGACCTTCGGTAAAAAGCGCTATACCGTCTTCACATCTGCACAAAACATTTCCCGGAAAAACTATCTTTTCCGCTTTAACTTTAATTATTTTATGTTTTAACGAAGCCATAAATAAATATCCTTTAATTGTTTATTATTTTATTATATCAATTATATAAACAAATTATAAATTAAGATTGATATTTTATATTTTTCCATCAGTTTAAAATGGTTGTTGATAACTTGTGGATAACTTTTAAATTTTGCTTGTTTTATTGAATATATAAAGATTTTAACATAAAAAGTTGATAACTTTTTTGCTTGTTATTAAAATAAAAAAACTTGTTGACAATATTTTATACAGAAATTATACTTTCAGTGCCTTTGGTGATGTAGTACAAGTAAAACTTGTGGTATGGACTGCCATAACTGTCCCCTTTCACCAAGGGCTTTTTCTTTATAAAATAAAAACAGACAGATATCGCTATCTGTCTGCTTTTTTATGTTAATAAATATTTTAGTAGTTAATTAAATATTCATCAATTTCCCATTGATGAACTTTTGTTCTATACGCATCCCACTCATCAATCTTTGATTTTGTGTAAAGATTAAATGCATGGTCACCGAGAGTTTCTTTTATTAAGTCGCTCTTTTGCATTGCTTTAACCGCATTAATTAAATTGTGTGGCAAGTTTTCTATTCCTGCTTTATCTCTTTCTTCTTTTGTCATCTGATAAATGTTTCTGTCAACGGCAGGTTTTACTTTCATATTCTTTGTTATACCGTCAATTCCCGCTGCCAAACATGATGCTAACAAGAAATATGGATTTGCAGAAGGATCAGGGTTTCTTAACTCTATTCTTGTAGAAGCACCTCTTGCTGCCGGTATTCTTACTAACGGGCTTCTGTTTCTTGCAGACCAAGCAATATAAACCGGAGCTTCGTATCCCGGAACTAATCTTTTATAAGAATTTACCAACGGATTAGAAATTGCAGAGAAAGATTTTATATGGTACATAAGTCCTGCAATATATTTATATGCAACCTTTGAAAGACCTAATTTATCTTTTTCATCACAGAAAGCATTTTTGCCGTTCTTAAATAACGATTGATTTATGTGCATACCTGAACCGCAAATACCGAATATCGGTTTTGGCATAAATGTTGCATGTAGTCCGTGTTTTTGTGCTATTGTTTTAACTACAAGTTTAAATGTGTTTATATTATCGGCGGTTTTTAAAGCATCGGCATATTTAAAATCTATTTCGTGTTGACCTCTTGCAACTTCGTGGTGAGCAGCTTCAATTTCAAAACCCATATCTTCAAGAGTTAAACACATCTCTTTTCTTGCACTTTCGCCTAAATCTATAGGTGCAAGGTCAAAATATCCTGCAGCATCGTGAGTTTTTGTTGTAGGTTTGCCTTGTTCATCGGTTAAAAATAAAAAGAACTCAAGTTCGGAACCGACATTGAAAGTATAACCTAATTTTGCAGCTTTCTTTAAGCTTCTTTTTAAAATGTTTCTCGGACATCCTTCAAAAGGTTTTCCGTCGGGAGTATAAATATCGCAAATTAATCTTGCTACTTTACCTTCTTCCTGTTTCCATGGAAATATTACAAAAGTATCAGGATCGGGATACAAATACATATCGCTTTCTTCAATTCTTGCAAAACCCTCAATTGAAGATCCGTCGAACATACATTTGTTGTCTAATGCTTTTTCAATTTGATTTGCGGTTATTGCAACGTTTTTAAGTTGTCCGAAAATGTCGGTAAACTGTAATCTTATAAATTTTACGTCCTGCTCTTTAATAATTTTTATAACATCTTGTTTTGTATAACCCATGGTATCTCCTTACGGAAATTTATAATGAAACACTATTATAATAAAAAAGAAATATATTGTAAAATAACGTGCAAATAAAAAAAGACAGTGCTTACTTTCACTGTCTTTTTTGTCTTTTTCTTTATGAAAGAAATTTACTTTTTAAAATATCTTTTCAATAATCCGTCGAAACCTTTACCGTGTCTTGCTTCATCTTTTGCCATTTCATGAACGGTATCATGGATAGCATCATAGTTTAATTTTTTTGCTTTTATTGCTATTTCCATTTTACCGGCACATGCACCATGTTCTGCTTGAGCTCTAAGTTCAAGATTTTTCTGTGTGGAGTTTGTTACAACTTCGCCTAAAAGTTCTGCGAATTTTGCAGCATGTTCCGCTTCTTCAAAAGCATATCTCTTGAATGCATCGGCAATTTCTGGGTACCCTTCTCTTTCCGCAACTCTGGACATTGCCAAATACATTCCTACTTCCGTACATTCTCCGTTAAAATTTGCTCTTAAACCTTCAACGATTTCTTTATCTTCAACTTGTCCGTCACCTATTTTGTGTTCGGTAGCATAAGTTTTTTCACCTTCAACTATGGCCTCAAGTTTATCTGCAGGAGCACCGCATATGGGACATTTGTCCGGTTTTGCACCGTCTTCACTTACCCAACCGCATACTTTGCATACGTATTTCATCTTACTACCTCCGTTATAAAAACACAAAGTGTTTTTTAATTTGTTTTTATACTTCTATACATCCTGCCTTCTATACCTCAAAATTTGCTTCGCAAATTTTAATAGTTTTCCACGAATAATTCCTGATACGATCTAGGATGATTACATGCAGGACATTTTTCTGCTGCCTCTTTGGATTCATAAACATAACCGCAGTTTCTGCATTTCCATTTCACAACACCATCTTTAGTGAACACTTTTTCATATTTAATATTATCTAAAAGTTTTCTATATCTTTCTTCGTGAGCTTTTTCTACTAATGCAATATATTTAAAACAATCTGCTATTTCATTAAAACCTTCTTCTTCGGCTATTTTTGCAAATTCAGGGTATGCTTTTGTCCATTCTTCGTTTTCTCCATCTGCCGCAGCTTCAAGATTTTGAACGGTCGTTCCGATTATTCCCGCAGGGAACGATGCTGTAATTTCAGCTGTTCCGCCTTCCAAAAATTTAAAGAATTTTTTTGCATGCTCTTTTTCATTATCTGCCGTTTCCAAAAAAAGTGCGGATATTTGTTCGTAACCTTCTTTTTTAGCTACGGAAGCAAAAAAGGTGTATCTGTTTCTTGCTTGTGATTCACCGGCGAAAGACTGTAACAAATTTTTTTCTGTTTTTGTTCCTTTTAAACTTTTCATAAAAAACTCCTTTTTGTTATTTAAATACACTTCTTGCTTTTATAATTCGCTTATCCAATCCCCATGAATATTACAATGTTCAACAACGGATATTTTTTTACCTTTAACATTTAAAGAAACGGACCCTTCCGGCTTGAGATTAGAGGTTAAAGCAATTCCGCCTACATATTCATTGTCTACATAAAACATTATATTTGTAATGTAATGTTCCGGTATCATTGGATGTTCAAGCTCGCCGACTTTTACTTTAACTTCTTGTACATTTTCGTTTATATTGTTTATGGAAACAACAGGAAGATGTTTTTTATGGCTTTCACCTGTTGTTACTATATCTTCATTTGTTTTTAAAGCATCTTCTTTTAAATTAAATGCTTTTGACCCGGCAGCACAAACGGGGCACTTTTCCGGTGCAGTTTCTTTCAAATGTATATATCCGCATACTGAACAAACCAATGCTTTTCTCATAATTTTCTCCTATTTTAGCTTTTCAACTAATTTAAGCCCCGCTTTATAACAATTATCAAGTTCTTCTTTGTTTGGCTTAAATTTTGCACCTACTTGGTCTATCACTTCTATACCGAACGAAGCAAGATTGGTAGCTATTTCTTTTACGGCTCCGCCTGCCCATCCGTAAGAACCGAATGAAACGGCAACTCTATTCTTTGGTTTCATACCTTTAATGAAATGTATGAAACCTGCAATATATGCCAACATTTCGTTATCGTGTGTGGAAGAACCTATAACAAATGCTTTTGCTTCCAACATTTCGTAGGCAATTTCAGCAAAATCCGTTTTTGCAATATCAAACATTTTTACTTCTATGTTATTATCCGTTAAAGCCCTAGCAATTTCTCTTGCCATTATTTCCGTTGAACCCCACATTGTTTCATATACTATAACGGCTTTATTTGTAACGGAATTTTTTGCCCATGCCAAATATTTTTCTATAACTTTGTTTACATCTTCTCTCCATACAAGACCATGGCTTGGTGCAATAAAATCTATAGGTAAATTCATTTTTAAAATATTGTTTATACTTCTATCTATCATGCTACCTAACGGCCACAATATGTTAGCATAATATTTTGCAACTTCTTTTTCTATTATTCCTGTATCAACTTCATCGGTAAAAGTTTTGTTTGTTGCTATATGTTGACCGAACCCGTCGTTTGAGAACAAAATTTTCTTTTCCGGACAATAAGTCATCATACTATCAGGCCAATGTACCATAGGCACTTCAACAAAAGTTAAAGAGTTGTTACCTAAATTTATTTTGTCTCCGGTTTTAACAACGGTTATATCAATGTTCAAATTGTAATATTTTAATAAACCTTCTTTTAATTTTGCCGTTCCGTAAAACTTTGCATTTTTCAAAACTGTCGCCATATATTCAATTGAACCGCTATGGTCCGGTTCCAAATGATTTAATATAACATGTTTTATTTTTTCCGGTTCTATTATTTCGGAAATGTTTTTTATAAATTCTTCTTCAAACCCTTTATGAACGACATCTATTAAAGCAGGTTCTGTATCTGTGATTATGTATGAACTGTAAGTAACACCGTTTTTTGTAATAAAAGTGTTACCATGAAAGCTTCTCATGTTCCAATCTATTACACCAACAGAAAAAACATCTTTCGTTATTTGTTTCATTAATTCGTTCCTTAATTAGAATAACATTTGTATTTATGTTTTTTAACTATAAGCCATAAACTATAAGCTAAAAATGCTTTGCATTTTTTTACATCTTTTCAAAAGAATCTTTGCCTACCTGGCAAACAGGGCAAACCCAGTTTTCAGGTAATTTATCAAAAGGTGTACCAGCAGGTATTCCGTTATCGGGATCTCCCTTTGCAGGATCATATTCATAACCGCAAATGCTGCATTTGTATTTTTCCATTTTCCGCCTCCGATAAAAATTTAATACATATTTTTACGAATATATGTCTACTAGATTATAGTATATTTTAAAAGTTTTTAATATAGAAATATATTCTTAAAAACAAAAAATTCAACTATTGTATTTTTTATGCTAAAATAAAATATTATGAACAAAATAGAACTGCTTGCTCCAAGTGGTAATATGGAATCTTTTATGGCAGCAGTATCTGCCGGCGCAGATGCTGTTTATGTAGGACTGAAAGATTTCAGTGCAAGAGCAAAAGCCAAAAATTTTTCTTATAAACAACTAAACGAAATTTGTTCTTATGCACATGACAAAAATGTAAAAGTTTTTGTTGCTTTAAATACGTTAATAAAATTTTCGGAAATAAAAAATGTATTAAATAGTTTGGAACAAATAAGTTCTGCACAAGCAGATGCAATCATAGTGCAGGATTTCGGTGTAGTAAATTTGTCGAAAAAATATTTTCCTGATATAAAACTTCATGCAAGTACTCAACTTACAATACATAACAGTTATGGTGCAAAGCAAGCAAAACAAATGGGTTTTGAAAGAGTTGTTTTAGCAAGAGAACTTTCTTTTGATGAGATAAAAAAAATAAGAAATAGCAGCGATATAGAACTTGAAATATTTTGTCATGGCGCGTTATGTCTTTGTGTTTCAGGGCTTTGTTTGTTTTCAAGTTTCATAGGTGGATATAGCGGCAATAGAGGACGTTGTGCACAACCTTGCAGAAGATTATGGTCTGTTGACGGTAAAAGCGGGTATTTTTTATCCCCGAAAGATTTTCAATTAATAGATTATATTAAACAAATAAAAGATATAGGTGTAACATCATTAAAAATAGAAGGCAGATTAAAGTCTGCAGATTATGTGGCTAAAACCGTTAAAGCGTATAGATTGTTAATAGATTCCGATGACAAAAATTATGAACAAAATTTAAAACAGGCAAAAGAACTTTTGACGCTTGACTATGCAAGACAAAAAACAACTTTTAATTTTAATATGAAAAGCGAAGATATTTTTGAACCGCAAAAATCTAAAAATTTAGGGTTGTATTTAGGAACAGTTGAAAATAAAAACGATGGTATTTTTGTCTTGAGTACTAAACAGGATTTGTTTTCAGGCGATACTATAAGAATAGTAGATAAACAAAGAGATAAAAATTCTGTTTTAAAAATAGGGGATATAGTTAAAGAAAACGATAGTTATAAAATAAATTTTAAAGATTTGTATATTGAAAAAGGGTTTGAAGTATATAAAATTGCCGATGGACAACAACAGCAGATTGGAAGATTGGAAAATTGGAATGTTGGAAACTCGGATATAACAATAAAATCTGGTAAAATATTCAACCTTTCGAACATTCAGCCATTCAACCAAAAAATTTCTTTACCTAATTTGTTTATAAGAATAAACAATATAAAATGGATACCATTACTAAAAAAGATTAAATCGGCTTTAATAGTAAAATTATCAAAAGAAAATATTTTATCGGTACAAAGTTTTGTTTCTCAAAAAAATATAAAAGATTTATATTTTGAATTACCGCCATATATGGAAGAACAAGATATAAAAATCTATGAAAAATTTATAAATTTTGTTGTTGAGAAAAGATATAACAACTTTTTTGTAAATAATATATCTCATTTTTATATGTTTAAAGAAAAAAAAGTTTTGTTATATGCAGGGCAATATCTTTATGTGTTGAATAATTATAGTGCGGGATTTTTAGCTAAATACAATATTAACGGATTTGTTACATCTTGGGAAGACGATTTACGTAACATAAAAGAGTTGTCAAAATCTTTAAAAAGCAATATGATTGTTTTTCTTTCGGGTTTTCCGGAAGTAGTAATATCGAAAATGAAGTTTGTCGAAGATATTAGGAACAAAAATATAAAATCGGATAAAGACGAATTCAAAGTCGTTTCTCAATCGAATAATGTTGTTATTCCAAAGTATCCTATAAATTTATTCGGTTTTAAAAACAATTTAACAAGTATGGGTATAAAATCTTTCGGAATAGATTTATCGTATATTGAACCTAATGTAAGTTATTTGACACAAATCATAAAAGTGTTTAATAATAATGTGTATATTTCTTCACAAAACAAATTTAACTTTGAAAGGAATTTAAAATGAAAAAATTTTTTCTGATTCTGTCTTTTATGTCGTTTCTAACAATAAATGTTTATGCCGAAAAAGTAAAATATGTTTTCTTGTTTATAGGTGACGGGATGTCTATGTCGAGTGAGTTTGCTTTAAGTAAATTCTTGTACGGTAAAGACAAATTGTTGTTTTGGAACAATTTCCCCATTCAAACGTATATGGAAACTTGGAGTATGGATTCTTACGAAGGAGAGTATGATAAAAACAATTTCGATAGTGAAAAAGGATATAATACGGAAGTTGCCGGAACAGTTCCGTATCCTTATTATAATACGGAAGAATCGGAACAATATTTTATAAACTCAATTCCTACCGATTCCGCTGCTGCCGCAACAGCTTTTTCAACGGGACAAAAAGTGCACAATTGGGGAGTTTGTTACGATAGAGATAAAAATGAATTTTTATCTAATATAACCGATAAACTTAACGAAAAGAAAGAGTATAATGTTGCTTTAATAACAACTGATAAATTTTATTCTGCGACGCCTGCCGGGTTTTCAAGTCATAATGATAGTAGGAATAACGAAAAGGAAATAGCGGTTGAAATCTTGTCAAAAACAAAACCTGAAATTGTTGCCGGTAAAAACTCTTTTGCAGAAATGTCCACTTTTGCAAAATTAAACAAGTATTATTTTTTAGATTCTTCGGAAATAAATGAATTGCAAGTATTTGAGTTGGTTAATAAAAAAATATTTTTGGAATTAAAAAATTATCATGAACCGAGACCTTTAGAAGGAGCTACCTTAGAAAATTTCAGATATAGAAACGAAAACAATAAATTTTCAAATGTTGTTTTATATTTAACAAAAATATTGTTACAAAAGAGGAAACCTTTTTTTGCTTTAGTTGAAGTAGCCGGTATAGACCATGCAAACCATAGCAATCTTTACGGTAAAATGTTAGGTGCGATGTATGAGCTAAATGATACTGTTAAAAGTATTTATGACTTAATAAATTCAAAAAGTACCGATATGACGTTTGACAACACGATGATTATAGTCACCGCAGACCATTCTACCGGAATGTTAAGATTCAGAAAAGATATGAAAAAAGGAGAATTACCTTTTATTTATATTAAAAAGAAAAATGAAGCTAAAAACAGAAGCAAGATTATTATAAGATCAAACGATAAAATAAAATATCAATCCAAAAATCATACTAACGAACTTGTAGGTTGTTATAGTGTCGGTGCGAAATCCGATTTGTTTAAAAAATACATAAACGAAAAAAATATTATAGATAATACCGATATTTATAAAATTTTAGATGAAATTCTTATAAACAACAATTAAAAAGTATACCCTAAATTAAAAGCTGCAGAAAAGGAAGATGGTATTATTTGTCCGTCAAAGGTTGTAGTGTTTGTACTCATTCCGGCAGCAAGTTCGAAACAAATTCCGAAAGTATAAACTCCCATACCGAAGGTATATTCTATATCGGATCTTGGGTTTGCTACATTTTTGTTTAATCCTGCTCTTAAAGGTAAAGTTACTGAGTTTTTATTCAATAGCAAATATTCCATACCGAATGATAATTCTTGGGATTCAAAAGCATTTACAAAAGTTTTATTTTTTAATATATCAAAATCACAAGCAACGATAAGTTTTCTGATAGGTGTAATTGCAATACCTGTTCTCAGCTGACTTCCCAAATAATATCTGTCTTCAATCCATTTCAATTTTGTGTCTGCCGGTCTTTCCGGTCTTTCAAAATACGGATTATTTATGTTTCTTGCGGTAATACCGAATTTGGGAGCCAAAAATATATCGTTACCGATAAATTTGCTTACATCCAAAAACAACCCCAAATCCAATCCCACTTGATTAGATGCTTTTGTTTTTTTGAAAGAGTTCTCTGCAATACTTTCAACTTTTTCACCGTCTTTCAAAAGCATAATTCCGGCTTGTCCCATTTGCCCTTGAATATATTTTAAGTTTCCTCCGATTTGTAAACCGTTCAAAATTTCTAATCCGTAACCGATACTTATCTCGGTAAAAATGCCGGCATCAACGAGAACTTGAGTTTCATTATCTTTGTAGCTTCCGGAAACAAGAGCATCCAATATTTTCCCTGCGTTTGGAAAATCCGTTGCCAGTTTGTCTGCCATTTCTTTTATTTCTTCAACAGTTGAATGTGCGGAATCTGCCATATTAACAATTGCATTTGCAATTTCTTGAGAAGTTTTTCCCGACAAGTTAAACAGTTTAGCAACGGAATCCGTCAATGAATATTTTTCTAATGTGTTTTTTATTATTGTTGCGGCATCTTTTTTATCTTGTGTATCAGGGGCATCGAAGTTATCTATCTTGATTCCTTCGGAAGAAGAAACAAGCCCGATGTTTTTTTTATCTACAAGCGGTGTTATTCCTAAACTGCCGTAAGATCTTATGGAAATTGCAAGTTTGTTGAGCTTTGTAGATAATCCCGTATTTGCGTTTACGGTGGCACCTATATTTTTTAAATTCAGTTCTTGTAATGCAACCAAAGTGTCTGCTATCGATATCATATCTTTTGCGGAAGCGTATTCGTTGTTGGAAATTTTTTCCACTATTGTTTCATACGTATCAATCATACCGGTTACTTCGTCTATTAAACTTAAAACTTGATCGGTAGTTTCAATTTCGGCATTTATGTTTAAAGATATATCACTGCCAAGTTCGGATGTTGTTGCAAGAAGTGCCGGGTTATAATATTGTGCATCCGTTCCGTAAGCAACGGCCACACCGGCTCCACCCATACCCATGGCTCTGGCTCCAACGGTTTGCCATTTGTCGGCATAGGTCGTTGCGGTAACAGATAAAAACAACAATAACAATGTGAAACAAAATATTTTTTTCATAAGTTATATATGTTCTTTCTATTTGTTAAGTTTTATAGTTTCTATCTTCATGTCTTTTAATGGTAGCGGCTCGGAATTATTATCGAAAGATGTTTTCAGTTCATAATCTGTTCCTTCAACTGTTCCGAATACGGAAATCCCCTGAGTATTTTCGTCTATAGGATATGTAGAAAAAGTCGAGAAATAAGGGTTTGTTCTTGCATCGAGATAATCGTCATTAAAAGAAACTTTGTCGTTTACTAAATATTTCCCGTTGATTCTGTAATAGTGTATACTTGCGCTCATAATTTGAGAACACAAAATTTTACCGTTTAACAAAAATCTTTCTTTTCTGTAATTTTGATATATCAAATCTATTGCCAACACAACGGCAACAGTTAAAAAGAAAAATACTGCAATTGTTATAATAGTTTCTTTTTTCATTATGAAAAATATCAACCTTGTAAAATATACCGTAACATATATATACAACTATTGCTGTACATATATTATACAATATTAACTTTACATTTAACAATATAAAATAAAAAACTTATTGACTTTTTAATATATTTTTATTATAGTTTTTATATTCTCATTTAGAGAGTTTTGTAAATTTGGGGGAACTCATGAAAAAACCTGATGTTATCAAACAGGTTGCAGAATGTTCGGGACTTACACAAGGGCAAGTGAATTTAGCTGTAAAAGCTCTAGTGAAAGTTATTCAAGACAATTTAATAAAAGGGGAGACGGTTTCTTTATCCGGTTTAGGTTCATTTAAATCTAAGGATAGAAAAGCAAGACAAGGTAGAAATCCGAAAACAGGAGTTATAGTTCCTGTGCCTGCCGGCAGAAAGGTTTCTTTCAAACCTACAACTACATTAAGAAAACTAATACAAAAATAATGGCAATACTAAAAATAAAACCATCAAACAATTTAGATTCGTTACCTCCTTATTTGTTTGCAAAAATAAATAAATTGAAATTGGAATGTTATGCTAAGAAACTTGATGTTATAGATTTGGCAATGGGTAATCCCGATATGCCAACACCTACACACATTGTAGATTGTTTATGTGACACGGTAAAACATCACAAAAATACTCACAGGTATCCTCAAGCAAAAGGTATGCCCAAATTCAGAAGAGCAGTTGCAGAATGGATGGGCAGAAGATTCGGTGTTGATTTAGATTATAATTCCGAAATAATGTCTCTTATCGGTTCAAAAGAAGGCATTGCACATTTATGCATGGCATATCTTAACGTAGGTGATTATATTTTGGTATGTGATCCTGCATATCCGGTACATTTTAATGCAGCGGTTCTTGCAGGTGCAAAAACGTATTCAATGCCGTTACTTGAAGAAAATAATTTCTTGCCCGACTTTACAAAGATTCCCGAAAGCGTAGCTAAAAAAGCTAAGATGATGATATTGAATTATCCTAATAATCCGACAGCAGCTTTTGCGGATGACCCTACTTTTTGGAAAGAAGCTATAAGGTTTTGCAAAAAATATAAAATACTTTTAATTTCGGATAATGCATATTCGGAAATTGTTTTTGGTGAGAATACTTCACCATCAATATTTGAGTTTGCGGGAGCGAAAGATGTTGCTCTTGAATTTCATTCTTTTTCTAAAACATTTAATATGGCCGGTTGGAGAGTAGGTTGGGCTTGCGGAGCAAAACAATTACTTTATCCTTTGGAAAAGTTTAAATCTTTTTTAGATTACGGAGTTCCTACATTCATTCAACTTGCAGCAGTTGCGGCATTAAATGGTTCCCAACAGTGTGTTAAGGAACAAGCAGCAATTTATGAGAGAAGAATGAATAAGATGGTTGACGGACTAAACAAAATCGGTTGGCATGTACAAAAAACTAAAGGAACAATGTATGTTTGGGCAGGGCTTCCGGATAACTTAAAAAAAGAAGGTTCTTTGTCCGTTGCCGAACGGCTTCTTAAAGAAACCGGCGTTGCAGTTTCTCCGGGAGCGGGTTTTGGAAAATGCGGTGAAGGATATGTAAGAATATCGTTGGTAACTCATGATAAAAGATTTCATGATGCATTATTAAGAATAAAAAAATTTACATTAAATGGAAAATAAGGTTATGAAGAAAAGTTTAAATATCGGTTTGGTAGGTTATGGAACAGTAGGTAAGGGTGTAGTAAAAATTTTGGAAAAAAACAGTGCTATTGCTTTAAGAAAAGCAGGGGTAAAAATAAATGTTAAATCTATTTGTGATTTACGTCCTATAGATAAACCAAAATTGTATGTTAAAAATTTTATGGATATAATAAAAGATCCGGATATTGATATAGTTGTAGAACTTATCGGCGGATACGAGCCGGCAAGAACGGTTATTACCGAAGCTTTAAAAAACGGTAAAAGTGTTGTTACCGCAAACAAAGCAGCACTTGCAAAGTATTGGGACGAAATATTTTCTTTAGCTCAAGAAAAAAAACAGATGGTATACTTTGAAGCTTCCGTAGGAGGCGTTATTCCCGTAATACAAGGATTAAACGAAGGGCTTGCAGGTAACGAAATAAAAAATATTAAAGGTATTTTAAACGGTACTACAAACTTTATATTAAGCAAGATGACAAACGAAGGTATCACTTATGCAGATGCATTAAAGAATGCTCAAGAGTCGGGTTTTGCGGAAGCTAACCCTACGGCAGATGTTAAAGGTCTTGATACCGCGAACAAACTTGCAATATTGTCTTCTCTTGCTTGGGGAAGTTGGATAAAAGTTGAAGATATAAGAGTTAAAGGTATAGATCAACTTGATATAGAAGATGTTAATATAACAAGAGATTTCGGTTATGTATTTAAGCTTATAGGTTCTGCAATAAAGACGGATAAAGGTATAGATTTGTGGGTAGAGCCGTGTTTAATAGATCATCATCATTCATTCGCAAATGTTCATAACGAGTATAATGCAATTATGATAAAAGGTGATGCCGCTGACGATGTTATGTTTTACGGTAAAGGAGCAGGACAATTACCTGCAGCTTCGGCAGTAGTTTCCGATATTATAGACTTATCAAAATACATTGCTAACGGAACGGCTGGTGTTGTTCAAAATGTTGTATATTCAAAGAAAAAAATAGTTAAGTTTTTACCTCATGGAGACAGCAAGAGTGACTACTATTTAAGATTTTCAGTAGTTAACAGACCCGGAGTTCTTTCGAAAATTTCCGGTATATTGGGTGATCATGGTGTATCTATAGCAAGTTTGTATCAGGATGACAGAAACAAAGATAAAAAAGTTTCTATCATAATTACAACTCATAGAGCGTTAAGCAAACAAATTGCGGAAGCTTTAAAAGAAATAGATAAACTTTCTATAATAAAAGCGAAAACGGTTAAGTACAGAATAGAAGAATAAATGATATATATTAAAAAATATATTAAAGAAAACATATCAATGCTTATAGTGTTGATATGTTTTTTGTTTGTTGCCGTTTTTAACGCTTTTATGAATATTGGTATTATAGAAGACGGATGTCATCATTTTTGGGAAGCATTAATAGCGGAAAATATTTGGACCGGACATGAAGGTGTTAATACATTCCCTTTTAATTCAAGATATTTTCCTTCACTAATGCAACATTTATCCGTAGGTGTTTTGGCCCTTTTAGGGGTAACAAAAATAAAAATTTTGTTGTTTGTGTTCACATTAGTATCTTATCTGTTGCCACCTGTAATATTGTTGTTTATATACCTTAACATCCCAAAAAATAAGAAAAACAGTTTTGAAACAATATTGTTATATTTTTTAACGTGTATGAATTTTATGATATATCAGGTATGGACGGAAAACTTGTTTACAGGTTTATTTTTGTGGATAATTTTTGTTATATATTACTACAATGATTTTGATAAATTATCTAAATTCAATTTAATAAGTCTTATTGTTTTTTCAACTTGTTTAATCAGTAGTCATCCTATAGCGGCTGTTTTTATTGTTCCAATGATTATTTTTGCAATAGTAAAACAATGTAAAACAAAAAATATTTCCTGTTCAACTAAGAATATTTTAATATTAAGTTATATATTTTTATTTATTGCTTTTGTTTTTAATTTATCTTTTATAATTAAACCCATATATCCGAAAGAAGATTATTTCTTGTTTGAATTTTTTAAGGAGCCGGCATTCAAGAGTTTTTTTACGTCATTAATAATTGTATTAATTATATCGTTAATCAACAACAAAAAATTAAAATATGTTTTTTGTTTTATTACTGTTCTACTTTGTTTTGTAATATTAAATTTTATGTTCCTGGAAATAAAATCGTCTTCCGGTTATATGTATAGAGTATTGGGTTTTTATGTTCCGTTATTTTTAATGTCTTTTATTTTGTTCAAAGATTTTTTTAAATTAGTGATGGATTACAATTATATCAAGATAATAAATGTTTTGTTGATATTTATCTTTGTCTTTCATTCCGTTCATTACGGATTGTTATGGAACAAATATCTTATTGATGTAAAGAATATCATAACGACAAACGAAAAAATAGATTTTTTAAATATATCGAAAATCGAATTGTTTCATTTTCATACATTGCCGTACGATTTAATTTTTATACCTGCTTTGTTTAATGTTGAACAATATTGTAAAATTGTCGTATCCGAAAACAGTTTGTTGTACGGACATACAAAGAAAATAAAAAGATATGAAGACAGATTAGCAAAGTTTAATATAAAAGCAGATAATTTTATAAAGAAATAGAGGTTTTGAAATGTCAACAATTTTTGTGATATTCGTTTCGGTATTTTTAGCAGAACTTGGAGACAAAACCCAAATAGCAACATTGTTGTTTGCAACGGATTCGAAAATTTCGCCCATAGCTATATTTTTAGCTTCTGCCGGAGCATTGGTTTTGTCATCTGCAATTGCAGTTTTGGCGGGAACAGTTGCTAAAACGTATTTACAACAAATACCATTGAAATTAATTAGCGGTATTTGTTTTATCTTAATAGGCGCATGGACTATTTATAGCTATTATAAGGGGTAATATATGAAAAAAATCAGAAAAATTTTTGTTTTAACGTTGCTTTTTGTTGGTTGTTTTTATTTGACCGGTTATGCCGAAACAATAATAATGAATGACGGTAAAGAATATCAGGGAAATATTCATTATCAGGATGATAACGTTGTTTTTATTGTATGTAAAGAAGATATCATAAAACTAAACAAATCCGACATAAAAGAAATAAAAGAAGACGAAAAAAATAAAAAAAAAAGTGGGGATTTGGTAATTAATAATGATACCGATATAGTGGAAAAGAATAATGAGACAATTGTACAAATAGGATACGATTTTTATGGCGAATATTTACATAAAGGGCATGAAAAAGAAACCGATTTTTTAAAAGGTATAACATTAAGTGCAAAATATTATCATTATTTTATAGATGAGTTAGGGGTCGGGTTAGGTGTAAATTTGCAAAGTTCGAGAGAACTTCAGGATATTCCCGGTAAAGTATATTTTGTTCCAACATATATATCATTAAAGGTTCGCTCGATACCTACAGAACCGTATAAATACGGTTATGTTGCAGGGAATTTAGGTTATAATTTTTTCTTTCCTGTTTCGGAATACGATACTTTTCTTAATGATGAAAGAGGCGGACTATTTTATTCCGTAAGTGTAGGTATAGTATATAACAATATATTGTTTGAGCTTACCGGTGCAATCCATTCCGGCAGTGCAAAATTCAAATCGACAAATTATAATGTGGATATAGAATACAAAACATATACGTTTTCCGTAGGATATGTTTTTTAAATTCGTAAAATTCGTTTTAGCAAGAAATTATTTTATATTCTTAAATTATGATATAATTTAAACGATAAGAATATGAGAAAATATTTAGTAATACTATTATTTTTGTTTGTCTCAATTAACGGTTTTGCACAAAACAAAACAGTTGTTTTTTTTGCGGAAACTTTTGACGGTGTTTCTACAAAAGTTATTCAAAAAATAGGAAGTTCCGATAAATTTTGTTTAGCCGTAGCTTTTGATGAAAACAAATATATTAAGCAAAACATTCAGGATTTAATAAATTCTTATAAAATAGAGCCGATGTTGAATATTATTGAACCGTATTTTCCTTTGATATATAAAGAGATAAATATAAGTTCTTCGATATCTTTTGATAAATCAAAAAAATGTGAAGATCTTCTAAAAAATTATAAAACAATTTACAGAAGCACTTTTTCAAAATACAAGCATGGACTTTACTTAAAGGGCTCTGCGTTTAACGACGAAATTTTAAAAATACTTTACAAATATAACATCTTGTGGACAATGGCACAATCGGAAGAAGATTCTCAAAAAGGGTTGTTTATCAAAAACGGAGTTGCTTTGTTTGTTCCGTATAAAAACTTTACAACGAGTGAAACAAAAATAAAACAGTGGTTTAATTCTATCGATAATGCAAGAGTTATCCCTGTAATATTGTCGTCTTGGCATATAAAAGATGAACAATTTATGTTGGCTCTTATAAATTTTATTAACAAAAACAATACACTTGATGTTGAGTTGCCTATAAATGCTGCTTTTTACGGATATAATTCCAAAACAATAAAAAATAATATTTCATTAAAATCTTTATCTTCAATCCCAAAAGAAAATCTTTTGAAATTGTATTTGGCAAACAAAGAGATAGAAGAATATGGTAATAATAAAAAGAATGATGAAGTGTATACGATTTTATGTGACGAGCTTTCAAATATGTATAGTTATAATGTTATAAATGGAATTTTAAATAATAACCAAAATTCGATTAAGTTGTTTGATATATCTTATACAAACATTTTTAGAATGTTAAATAAAAAAACGCCAAATTTGAATGAGTTTCAAAATATTCTTGTGGATAAAAACAGTATGGCGGCAACCGACGGATTTTGTAAGTTTGTTAAAAAAGGCAACTCCATAGTTATTAACAATGATGGCAGTTACTTTACAACTTTTTCCGTTTATAAAAATAACGATTTCGTTCGGTTTCAGTCAGATGTCGATTTAAGTACAATAGACAGTGTAGATATTTATATTGACATGAACAATATTGCTTATACCGGTTCGCAAAAAATGTTAAAACCGGTAAATGCTTTTGTTGTTCCTGAAAACAGTTGGGAGTTTGCAATAAAAATAACAAAAGAAAAAATTTATATTTATAAATATTTAGCGGACAAAGCTGAATTGATAGAATCCATGCCCAACGAAAATGAAAATTGCGATATAAAAATAACTTCAAATATTTTAAAAGGCAATCCTTTTAATTGGAATTATCAGGTTGTTGTCATAAAGGACGGAGAAGTTGCAGATTTTATTGAGAAAAAAGAAAAAAAAGATAAAATGTTTAAGATGTTACCTTTGCAAATAAGTATGTATAAATATATTAATTAAGTAAGGTTTTGATATGAAAAGAATAATAGGTTTTTTGTTGTTAATGTTTGTTTTTGTGTCGGTATATGTTTTTGCTAAAGACGAATTGAAAAATACCGAAGTTACTGTAGAAAGTCAAAAATTAAATGTTATTTTTGACGGACAAAATTATAACGGTATGAATTTATATACCATATCGGACAGCAATTTCTTGTCTTTAAGAGAATTGGCTGCATTTTTTCAGGCAAGATTGGAATGGTATTCGGTAAGTAAAAAAGTTTCAATGAAAATGAAAAACAAGTCTATAGATATATATTACGATTCAAGAAAAGTAGCTTTCGGTAAAAGTAAAACAAAATTACAAATACCTTCACTAATGATAAGAAAAGAAATTTATGTTCCGGTAGAACTTTTGGAATTGAAAAAATTTTCGGAGATTTCGGAAACGGTTAACGATATTGATTTAAAACATAAAATATTAAACGTTGTGTCCAAATCAAATATTTCCGCAGTAAGATATTATACTAAAGAAAATAATACGGAAATAGTTATAGAGCTTGAAGAGAAAATGACACACAGTATAAGAAAAGCTAAAAATGCCATAGTCGTTGAATTTCAAAGAGGAAAAATTAATAAGGACAGTGTTGTTGCAAACAATGGAGCCATAAAAGATATTTCTTATGAAACAAAAGGTAGAGAAGCGGTATTTACAATTAATTTGGCGCAAACACCGAAATCCGTAAGAGCAAAAAAATTTAGTAAACCTTTAAAATTAGTTATAGATATAGAGCATACAAAACCGGTAGATATGGCAAAACCATGTAATATTTATATACCGGAAACCGTGGTTGCAAGTGACATAAACAGTACAAAAGTAGAAGAAGAAATAATAGACGAAACAAGTAAAGAACAAAAGAAAGAAGTAACAGATAGCAAAAAAGCAGAAAAGGAAGAAGCTGTTGAACCGATTTTAAAAGAGGAAGACAAAAATAAAACAGAAATTGTTGAAACGAAAAAAGAAGAAGAGAAAAAAGATGATGATATAGAAGTTCCCGTAATAGATAACAGAGTTGTTGCAAATGAATCTCAAATTTACGATAAACCGGTATTGGAAGAAGATGAAGATGATTCCGAAGCTCTTGCAAAAGTAAAAGTAGTAAGCGTTAGTGACGAACAAATTATAGATGATAGTTATGCGATAATAGATGATACCGAAACATTTAAAGATATAATTCCGAAAGAAAAAGAAATTTCTGCTACCGCAAAGGTTATTGTTCTTGATGCCGGTCATGGCGGACATGATCCCGGAGCTGTAGGTCCGCACGGCACAAAAGAAAAGGATATTAATTTGGCTATAGTTTTACAATTGGAAAAATTGTTTAGAAAAGATAAAAATTATAAAGTTATACTTACGAGAGATGATGATACTTTTATACCGCTTGTTGAAAGAGCAAACATTGCAAACAAGAATAAGGCGGATTTGTTTATATCGGTTCATTGTAATGCTAACTTAAACAGAAATGCATCCGGATTTGAAGTTTATTTCTTGTCCGAACATGCTTCTGATAATGAAGCTATTTCAACGGAAACTTTGGAAAACTCCGTTGTTGCATTGGAAGATAAGTCGGATGAGAAAAAAACGGTATTGCAAAATATGTTGTGGTCTATGGTTGTTAATGAATATATAAATGAATCGTCCGAACTTTCAAGCTTTGTTGCTGCCGAAGCGTCAGGCAGATTGAAAGTTCCGAACAGAGGATTGAAACAAGCGAATTTCTATGTTTTAAGAGGAACACAAATGCCGTCAATTCTTGTTGAAACGGCATATATAAGTAATTATACGGAAGAATCCAAATTGAATATGGGCGGATTCCAAAAATCCGCTGCCGACTCAATATATGAAGGTGTAAAAAAATATTATGCAAGAAAAGCAAACAAAAAATAACAGACCTATAGGAATTTTTGATTCCGGGTTTGGCGGGCTTACGGTTATGTCTGCCGTATCTAAACTTATGCCGAAAGAAAATCTGATTTATTTCGGTGATACCGCGCATGTTCCTTACGGCTCAAAATCAAAAAAAATAGTTACGGAATTCGCAACAAAAATTTCTAAATTTCTTGTTCAAAACAATGTAAAAATGATAGTTATTGCGTGTAACACGGCTTCTGCTTTCAGTTTGGATACGTTAAAGAAAATTATAAAAGTTCCTATAATCGGTGTAATAAAGGCCGGTTCCGTAATGGCTGCACGGAATACTAAAAATAAAAAAATCGGAGTTATAGGAACGGAAGGAACGATTAAAAGCGGTGCTTATGAAAAGGAGATAAAAAAATACGATAATAAAATAAATTGTTTTTCAAAAGCTTGTCCGTTGTTTGTTCCGTTGGTTGAAGAAGGATGGAACGATGGTAAAATAACGGAAGATATAATAAAAGTTTATTTGAATGATTTGATTAATAAAAAAATAGATACGATAATTTTGGGTTGCACTCATTATCCGTTATTAAAAAGCACAATAAAAAAAGTTATAGGTAAGAAGATAAATATTATTGATTCCGCAAATGCAGTTGCTTTAGCGGTAAAAAATTTGTTGATGGAAAAAAACTTGTTAAGAATTTCCGGTAATGCTAAATATAAGTTTTTTGTTAGTGACGGGCCTGAAAAATTTAAAAAGATAGGCAGTAAATTTTTAGGTAAAAAAATATTAACGGTAAAAAAAGTGGAGATAGATTAAAATGAAATATAAACTTTCTGTATTTAAACATTTTTCATCGGCGCATGCTTTGAGAGGATATAAAGGCAAATGTGAAAACTTGCACGGACATAATTGGAAAGTAAGAGTTTGTCTTTGCGGAACAAAACTTGATGATATAGGTATGCTTGTAGATTTTACGGATATGAAAGCGCATTTGGATAAAATTATGGCAAAATTAGATCATAAATTTTTAAACGAAACGGCACCTTTTGATAAAATAAATCCTACGGCAGAAAATATTGCAACTTTTATATTTAACGAAATGAAAATTTTTGAAACGGAAGATATAAAAGTTTATGAAGTTGAAGTTTGGGAGAGTGAAACATCATCGGCGGTGGTAACATTATGAAACAAAAAGCAATAGTGTTATTTTCAAGCGGGCTTGATTCCACAACAGTTTTGTATTATGCAATGAGTAAAGGGTATGAGTGCCATTGCTTAATTTTTGATTATGGACAAAAGCATAGTAAAGAAGTTAATAATGCAAAAATTTTTGCCAAAAGTTTAAAACTGAATTATCATGTTGTAAAAACTTCTATTCCCTGGGATACAAGTTCATTAATAAATAAAAATAAGAAAATTCCCGAACATAAACAGATAAAAGAAGGTTTTGTCCCATCAACTTATGTTCCCGGAAGAAACACAATATTTTTATCTTATGCGATTTCTTATGCGGAAACGATAAAAGCAAAAAAAATATTTTTAGGGATAAATGCCGTGGATTTTTCTTCTTATCCGGATTGTACTCCGCAATATTTAAAATCTATGCAACAAGTTATGAAAGCTTTAAACAACGGAATAGAAATTTGTGCACCTATAGAAAAATATTCCAAAGCACAAATAATAAAGTTAGGAACAAAATTAAATGTCCCTTACGAAAAAACATGGAGTTGTTATAACGGAAAAAACAAACCGTGCGGTAAATGTGACTCTTGTAAATTAAGAGCCAAGGGTTTTAAAGAGGCAGGTATAGATGATCCCGCACTTAAATAAAGATGTTGCTCCCATAAACGAAGTTTTCTTTTCTTACCAGGGCGAAGGAATATATGCAGGTATACCGCAAATTTTTGTGCGCTTTTCCGGATGTAATTTGAGATGTAATTATTGTGATACACCAAAATCGTTAAAAATAAATTCATGTTCAAAATATTTTACAACACAAGCATTGTTTGAATATATCAATGATGTGTTAAATAAAAACAAAGAGAACTTTTACGGACAGAAACCTTCCGTTTCTTTTACCGGTGGCGAACCGTTAATATATGTGGATTTTATTTCGGAACTGCTACAAAAATATCTCAAAAATAGATTTTCCGTTTATATGGAAACTAACGGAAGTTTGCCGCAACAAATAAAAAAAGTATATAAATATTGTGATGTTGTGTCTATGGATATAAAGTTTCAATCTGCATGCAAAAAAGATTTGTTTAAAGAACATAAAATTTTTTTAGAAGTTTGTAAGAAAAAAGTTTTTGTTAAAACGGTCATAACAAAAGATACACGGGAAAAAGAATTTGTTGGAGCGGTAAATCTTATATCAAAAATATCAAAGAATATTCCTCTTATTGTTCAACCGGCAAGTTTTGATAATATTACAAATCAAAAAGTTTTAAAATTTTATTCTATTGCAATATCAAAACTGGAAAATGTTAGAATTTTACCGCAGTTACATAAGTTATGGAAAATACAATAAAAATTGCAAAGCAATTTTTGAGGCATAGATGTATAGAAGTATGGATGTATGGAAATCATAAGAAAGAAATAATGAAAAAATTGTTTTTTGTTTGGAGCAATAAAATGACAATGTGTAGAAACGAATTGGAAGTTTTTGGAAACAAATTTGTAAAGATATTAAACAAAAATAATTTAATTGCGGAATTTGATGATTCTTGTTTTAGAGACTATTTGCTTCAAATAAATGTTAAAAACAAATTGGTTAAGTTAGGCAAAATCGGGGTTTATTATAAACCTTCAAAAAAAACATTTTCTTTGGTTACTACAAATATAAAAGATAAAGAATCTGTTGAAATTATAAATAAATGTTGGGATGAAGTTAACGGATTTAAAACTTTTGAAGAAAATTCAGGTATTTGTGAAGCTTTTGTTGATGGTTCTTATATAGATGGAAAAACAGGGTATGGAGCAGCTATTTTTTTAGGTGATAAGAAATTACAAGAATTTTCCGGAAGACTGGATGACACATCTACAAGACAATTCGGAGGTGAGCTTTATTCCGTTATACTTGTTTTAAATTGGTGTAAATTAAATAATATAAGAAAAATAAGAATAAACTATGATTATTTAGGTATAGAGTATTTTGCCACAGGGAAGTGGATGCCAAAAAATAATTTTGCTCAAGAATATAAAGAAATGGTTTTATCTTGTGATATAGATATTATTTGGCGAAAAATAGACAGTCATACAGGTAATAAAAAGAACGATCTAGCAGACAGGTTGGCTAAAGAAGGTGTAAATAAATAAAATTTTTACAAAAATTTCACAATGTTTTCTGTGAAAATTCAAATATAAGAGCTATAATAAGTATAGTAGAATATGGTAGTTGTCAAAAAGTTGTTGAAAAGAAAGGGAAAATAGACTATAAGTTAAGTGTGGATTAAGAAAAGAAAAAAAGGGACAAAATGGAAAAATTGATTAAAGAAAAATCAATTAAAAGTTTGTTATCTGTAAGAGTAACCAGAGTTACTCTTGCGATGGTGATATTTGTGAGTATGTTAATAAACGGATTTGTTCCA